>JAEEGK010008421.1_pt1 | contig 24355 bp, 19 predicted proteins | sample 8958771 | NCBI WGS metagenome assembly JAEEGK01 (sample SAMN16246547, study PRJNA631951) | gut metagenome | biome: gut microbiome; feature: rumen; material: SC-attached | host: Bos | place: Iran: Karaj | collected 2018-10
GCTATCTCATCGAGAAGATTTATCCGGAAAACGGAGATCTTTTTGCAGAGATCTTCGACACCGAATCCGGAAGGCGTTTTACTGTCAGGCTGTATCCCTTCGGAGAAAATACCTTTGGCATCCGGGAAAGCAGCGATGAGATCGTGTTCGGTGACGGCTGCCTGTCCTTCGGAGAGAATACCTGCAAAAAGCTGTAAGCATGGGCTGTGACAGATTCCCGTTTGTCGGGATGACGCAAAATCGGGATTTGCAGAAATGTTACAGTTAGCGGGAGAAGGAGAATTCAATGATTACAGATTCGTTTGACGATAAATCACCTGCCAAGATCAATATAAAGAAAAACGAGAACGCGGTTAAGGTTGATGCAGTCATTTACACATTTTCTGAGGAAATTGAAAAGTATGTAGTCGCTCACTATGATTGCAAGAAAGTCGGAGAATATGCAATGGCTTGCGGAGCAACTTCGGTATATCTGCTCAGGTATCATGGTAAGAAAATCGGTTTTTTCAGAACTTGGGTAGGAGCGCCTGCTTGTATAGGCCCGATTGAAGAAATGTCAACTGTCCTGACCACGGATAAGATCATCCATTATGGCGGAGCAGGATGCCTCGACAAGGAAATTGCCAGAGGCAAGATCATGATTCCGACAGAAGCCTACAGAGACGAGGGAACCTCTTATCATTATGCGCCTGCATCGGATTATATCCGGATCAAAAACCATGATGTCGTCAAAGCTTTTATGGAAGAAAGCCGAATCCCATATGTTTTAGGCAAGACCTGGACTACAGACGCTTTCTACCGGGAAACCGTCAACAACTTTGAAAAGCACAAGGCAGACGGCTGCATTTCGGTTGAAATGGAAGGTTCTGCTGTTCAGGCAGTCTGTGATTTCCGTGGGCTGGAAGTGTACATGTTCTTTACAAGCGGAGATCTGCTGGATGCACCGGAATGGACCGACCGAAAGGAAAAAGGGCAGATCGAACATACGCAGCATGATCCGGGACATTTTGACGTTGCACTTGCGCTTGCAGAGTATGTTGTGGATCTGTAGTGACAACTCGGTATTTGCGGAGGAGACTGATGATGACTCTGCGTAAAATGACAGAAGATGAGTTTCGTGCTTTCAAAAAGTTCAGTGTCGCCGATTACGCGTCGGATCTGATGAAAGGACGAGACATGAACCCGGAGCAGGCGCTGATGGAAGCGGAAATGGAATTCGGCGCAGATCTCCCCGACGGGCTGGATACAGAATACAGCTTCATAATGAACATCGAGGACGGGAACAAAAAGAAAGTCGGATGGATCTTTTTCAAATACTATTCGCGCGAAGGCGACGGCCAATACTATGTGTTCCTCGAAGACCTGCTGATATTCGAGTCGGAAAGAAGAAGGGGTTTTGCGTCTGCGGCAATCCATGAGATGAATACACTGGCACGGCAGGACGGCTGTTCATCAAGCGTGCTCTTCGTGTGGGATCACAATCCGGAAGGGATGAGCTTGTATGAAAAATGCGGGTATAAGCCTTATAACCGTGAAGAAGGCGGAACATACATGGTGAAGGAATTGTGATCCGACGCACAGAGATCAACGAATTCCTGTTTGAGAAGATAAAGGCATGAAAGAGTGACAACTTCCCGTTTGCCGGGACGAACGGAGAAACAAACAAATCGATGTTTATGGAGACAATTATGGATAAAGAAACAATCATGGTGGACTACATCCGGGAGGCCCATGAAAAAGGTGCTTTTACCGGAACATGGTTATACGCCGAGAACGGCAAGATCGTGTCGAAGGGCGCTATCGGATTCCGTGACCCAGAGAATACACTGCCTATGCGGGAGGACAGTATTTTTGATATTGCTTCGATCAGCAAGCAGTTTACCGCAGCGGGAATCATGCTTCTGCGGCGCAGGGGGCTGCTGAGCCTTGAGGATGAGATCACGAAATATTTCCCGGAGATTCCGTATGCGGGTATAACGATCAGGCACCTCCTCACTCACACAAGCGGTTTTTCCGACTGTGATGATGATATCGAAAGAATCTTCGAGGAGGAAGGCATGATCCCGGACAATAACGTGATCCTCCGCATCCTCACGGAGTGCAGACCCGAGCTTTCATATCCGACGGGCGAAGGATTCGAGTATACCGATACAGGCTATCAGCTGCTTGCCGAGATCGCGGAAAAGGTCTCGGGTGTGCCCTTTGAGGAGTTTCTGAAGAAGAATGTATTCGAGCCCGCGGGACTGGATTCCACCCGCGTGTATCACCGCAGAAAGGACAAGCTCCAGATTGATGATCTTGCCGTCGGTCTCGTGTTTGAAAAGGGAGAGCTCATCCTCCCCGAGGATTCAAAGGCAAGGGATTACGTTCTTTCCCACGATGGAATGAACGGCAATATGGCGGTCTATTCCAATATCATTGACCTTTTCAAATGGGATCAGGTACTGCGTGAAGGAAGTCTTCTAACGCCGGAGGAGCAGAAACTGATGGTTACTCCCGCGACCCTCATCAATGGGGAACCGGCTCGCGAGGAAGGCGATGATGACGACTATGGCTTTGGTTGGGTGCTCCTCCACGACGAAAAGCTGGGACTCATCGCCTGCCACAGCGGTTATGTGCCCGGATATCAGACGTGGTTTGCACGCTATCTCGACGCGAACGCGGTGCTTGTACAGCTTTGCTGCCGTGAGTACACAGACGTCAGAGCTTACGTTGCCTTCGACTCAGGCATGGAAGCTATTGTCCGTGGGCTTAAGCCGGAACCAATCCGATCGATCGATGATATCGCCCTCCAAAGCCCCGACAAGTCTGGCTGGGAAGCCTTATGTGGAAAATACGAGCATCCGGAGGACAGTGATTTCTTCGTGGATGAGGTTTACATGAAGGAAGGCGAGCTTTATGCGAAGACGGTCGACGGTGACGACGAAATGGAATTCCGCCTCTATCCCATCGGCGAAAACAAGTTCGGCCGTAAAGCTGGGATGCTGGAGTTGACCTTCGGCGACGAATGTCTGATATACGACGATTATTCCTGCAAAAAGCTGTAAGCGGCCGACTTACAAATTCCAGTTTGTCGCCGTGACCATCTCGCACACGATTACCCCATCTCGCACACGATTACCCCATCTTGCACACGAAATACCCATCTCGTACACGGAGGTTTTTGGCCTTACATGGAAAAGCAATTATGCGTGAGAAGAGTGATTACGACCGATTATTTGGACACGATGACGAAATGGATGTATGACTGGTGGGGACAAGCAGAGAACTATTCATATGAAGCTGTGCATTCCTATATGTCGCATAGCCTGCAAGAAAAACGTCTCCCTCAGACGTATGGTTTGTATCTGGATGATACATTGATCGGAATGTACCAGTTTACCATGGAGGATTTGTTTCCGAGACCGGATATATATCCGTGGCTTGCCAACGTGTACATAGATAAAGCATACCGCGCATACGGCTATGGAAGGTTTTTGTTGAGCTCTGTTCGGGAAGCAGCCGAAAAGGCAGGGTTGGAGGAACTCTATTTATTTACGACACACATTGGCTTATATGAGAAATTCGGTTGGGAATTCGTTCGGGAAATAGATACTTTTCTGGAACCGAGGATGCAGCGTCTTTACCGCCTGGATGCATGCTCCCGTAGGAATAACGGATGTTGAAACAGAACCGCAAAGGATAATCATACAAATTCCAGTTTGTCGAGGTGGGTATCTTGCACACGATTACCCCATCTCGCACACGAAATACCCATCTCGCACACGATTACCCCTATCTCGCACACGATTACTCCCATCTCGTACACGATTTCAGAGTCGGTCGAGATGGGTGTTTTGCTGTAAGTGGTTGAAAATCGACTGGATGAGCATGAATGAAGAGACGGCTCGAGCAGGTATTCGTGTGCGAGAAGCCGAAAAAGCCCACAATATAAGGACTTTTTCACATGGGAGGGGTGCAAAAAAGAAGGACCCTAATTGTATCCAAATCAGAGTCCTTCTATGATACGAGTGTTGATAACGGACTTGCCCGCAAGCGATTGGTAGCGCAGCGGAGCCGTTGCGAGGGCGTTTACAACCGAGCAGACGAAGCAAGCGGGATCATGGTACGCGCGAGGAACGCGCGATCTTCCGCTGTAACGCAGTGGCTTGCGGAAAGGAGCCGCGACGGAGCGGGTGAACGGTGGTTTTGATCCGTAAGGATAAAAAACCGCCGCGAACGATGCGACGTCCGCGGCGACGTGGTACGAGTAGAGATAACTGACACGGCAGCGAACGACCGTATTCTATACAATACCCTGCTTCCGTTCACAGATCAGATTGTGGAATTGCGTCAAGATGCCACACATGAAGAGAAGTCTGATCAAACAGCGCATCATTGTCAGTTCCTAAGACGGTTTATATGATTTATAGAGAATATAACTATATGAGACAGGGAGCAGATCACATATAACTTGGTCTGCTCCCTGTCTTTATGCTTCGATTTGAACACTCCTCCGGAATCTGTCCGGCGTGATCCCGTACATTTCCTTAAAACTGCGGATAAACTGGCGGGTATCTTTATAGCCGATCTCTTCGCAGATATGATCCAGCTTCCAGTGTTTCGTTTTCAGCAACTCTGCTGCCTTTCGGAGCTTAAAATCCTTGACCGTCTCTGAGAAGGACCGTCCGGCCTGCTCCTGAAACATACGGCTCAGATAGGATTCATTATAGTGGAACTCCGCGGCAAGATCATGAAGCGTGACCGTGCGATAGTGATTGTACATATAGTTAATCATATCCAGCATGCGCTGATCCCGCAGAGCAATGCTGTAGAGCGGCTGCATGGTATGGAGATATCTCTGAAGAATATAGGTAATGAGGCTTGTTGCCGTCGATTCCATGAGCTCGTTTCGATAAGGAAGATCGAGATGTTGCTGCTCATACAGGAAAAGAAGCATGCTTTCGGCGGCAGGGTCTTCGCCGCACTGAAAGCTGATCGGATAAATCATGGCCGGAAGATGCGGAATGCTCATCTTCACGAAGTGGCTGAGCCGGATCTTCACGGTAAGACACAGAGAGTCGCCGACCGCAATGAGCTGGTGTCTGGTCGGAACCGGGATGAGAATAAAACTGCCTTCCTGCTGGAGCACCTCGTTCTCGCCGACGCGGTGCGTACAGCTGCCACGGAGCACATAAGCGCATTCGATAAATTCATGGGAATGCGCAGGGATTTCAACATACCGGAGCAGTTTTTCTATGGCAACATTCCTGTCAGGCGGCAGGAAGTCCGCCTCGGTCAAACCGGTTGTTCCGTATCTTTCATGGAAGGAGGCTACGATCTGCCCCTGCTCCCGCAGAGCAGGCGGGTCATTGATGGTCTCCAGGGTATGCCGGTCCGTTCCGTGCATGGTCAGGTACAGATACTGCCCGTGGCGCAGCATGGTTCCTGTCTGGCGGAAGGAATCCAATCCCGCCTTCTCATAGGGATCCAACCGGGACAGCGCGCGGATCAGATGATGATAGTTTGCCAAGGTGTCCCTCCGTTTCTACCCGTATTTGCTTCGGATGCTTCTGGTGATGCGTCTATTATAGCCTCCTAAAAAGTAAAAATCAACCTATTAAATACGTAAATCAGGGGCATTTTTTTATTTCATGCGAAACGTATAATAGAATACAGAAAAACAGAGAAAGGACTCTGAACATGGGAAAGCTTCTGAACGATCTGAAATGTACACTCATCCAAAAGGGAGTCTATGCAAAGTTCTACAAGGGACACAGGCCCAACGAGTGGGAACCGTGGCATGCGCCGGAAGTGAAGAAGCTGGAAAGCGGCCTGATCTGCCGAAGCGATATCAAATACGGCGAGACCTGGCCCAACAGCTTTGCGGACATCTGGTATCCCGATGACAGCGGGGAAAAGCGTCCAGTGGTGGTGTACTTTCACGGCGGCGGCTTTATCTTCGGCAACAAGTCAGCGGGCGATCCGCTCCAGACCGGAAGCGGCGGCGTGGGAAAGCTGGAAGCCATCGTGAAAGCGGGGTACATTCTCGTGAATGCGGATTACGCCCTTGCCCCGCAGTACCGCTTTCCGGTGCCGATAAGACAATGTGATGAATTGATGCGGTATCTGATCGCTAACGAAGAGGAACTGCATCTGGATATGTCCCGTGTCTGCCTCTCGGGAGGCAGTGCCGGGGCGAACATGACGGTCATCTACGCCGCCTGTGTCTGCAATCTCGATTATGCGGCGAGGCTCGGCGTCGATCCCGTGATGACAAAAGACACCCTGCGGGTGCTCGCCATCGACGAAGCCGCGTTGGACGCAAGCGTGTTTGATAAAAACATGTACGCCATGCTGGGCTGTGCGACCGGCGCAAAGCGCAACACGCCGGAGGCGGTGGCGATCATCAACGCGAAAAACTACATTTGCGGCAGCTTTATCCCCAGTTGGATCAATGCTTCCAATGAGCCGAATGATGAAACCGGCTATTTTATCACCGAGGGCCGCGGACTGAAAAAGAAGTTGGACGAGGTCGGCGTTCCCAATGATCTGGTGTTCTTTCCCGGAGCAAAGCTGCCACATGGCTATATGGACCGTATGGATCAAGAACCACATGCCAAAGAGGCCTTCGAACGGATGATGGCTTTTATCGGACAATATATCTAAAGGAGAAACCCATGGAAAAGCAGAAAAAGGTCAAAGTCAACAAGCACCCCGACTGGCGCATGTCCGCGAGGGAGCGATTCAACTATTATCTGTCGGATTCGGCGCGGCTGTTCGGTACGGCGGTCTTTCAAACGTTTATGACGGCATTCCTTGCGCTTCGCGGTGTAAACCTTGCGTTGCTTGCAGGCGTGCTGCTTGTGCTGAAAATCATCGACGCGGTGGACGACGTCGTGTTCGGCTATCTGATCGACAAGATTAAGATCACCGAATGGAAGGTCTTCCGCAAGCTGACCGGCGACGGCAAGTATCTGCCGTGGTTCCGGCTCACCTTTTTCCTGTTTCCGCTGTTCACGGTCGTGTTCTATCTGATGCCGTCCGCGCTGCCGGTCTGGACGAAGATCGTTTGGTTTGTTGTGACCTACCTGCTGTACGACTTCTCCTGCACGCTCTGCGAGGTACCGATGAACAGCCTCGTCATGACACTGACCGACAACACCGACGAGCGCACGCATATCCTAACCGTGAAGGGTCTCATCACCGTCCTTGCCGCCGTGATCGTCGGTGTTACGCTGAATTTCCTTGTCGACCCGGTTTCCGGCCCTGGCTTCAGCTTTACCTCGGTTTCCATCGTTGCCATGATCCTCTTTACGGCGATGATGCTGCCGCTCGTGTTCAAGGGCAGAGAATACAACACCGAGCTGAAAAACGTCGAGGGTGAAAAAACCGAAACATATACGCTCCGCGATATGTGGAACTGCGTGAAAACGAACAAGTACATGATGATCTATCTTGTCTCGTCGCTGATTGCGGGCGTCACGGCGACATCCTCGGCGGTATCGGGTCTGATCGCGTTCTATCTGTTCGGCGGGCGAACGATTGTTACGTCGCTGCCGGTTCTGATCGCGTTTGTGCCGGCAATCATCATCAATACGCAGGCGGACAAGATCGCAAAGCGATTCGGTCGGAGAAACTCCATGATCCTTCTCGGTGTGGTGTTTGGCGGCATGTACCTTTTGCAATACATTGTCGGATATGAGAATATTGCAGTGTTCGTGATCCTCGGCACCATTGCAGGCCTTGCCAACTCTCTCCGCGCGATCTTTATGAATTTCATTGCGCCGGATACGATCGAATACACGCGCTATAAGACCGGCAAGGACTGCGCGGGCATCTTCTATTCGCTGAACGCCTTTGTCAGCAAAGCGACCGGCAGCGTCGGCGCGAGCCTCGGTCTGCTCGTCATGGGACTTTACGGCTGGCATGAGGTGACGGCGAACAGCTATGAAGAACTGCTTGCCATGGGCATGGAGGTCGGGCAGGCGGCGTATCAGACGCCGACGGCGATCCACGGCATGTGGGTCGTGTATGCGCTGATTCCGGGCATCGGCTTCTTGCTCTCCGCACTCATGCTGCTGTTCTATCGCCTGAAGGATAAGGACGCGGAGCTGATGTCCAAGTGCAACGCCGGACAGATCACCCGCGAGGAATGTGAAGCGCAGCTTTCGAGAAAGTATTGATGAAACGGGATAGCTTCAACAGCGATTGGCTGTTTTACCATGGCGGCGGGACCGCCTTGGAGCGTACCATAAAAGGTGCGCAGCCGCCGATCCCGGTCACGCTGCCGCATGACGCCATGATCGGACAAGCGCGGGATCCCCAAACGCCCACCGGCAATGCGACCGGGTATTATCCGGTCGAGACCGTTTACTATACCAAGGAATTTGTATGGGACGGCGATTCCGGCACAGCGTATTTGGAATTCGAGGGCGTCTATCACAATGCGGCGGTGTATCTCAACGGACGCCTGGCGGCGCAGCACCCGAACGGCTATACCGCTTTTACCGTTGACATCTCGCCCTTTCTGCATCCGGGAAAGAATACCGTCAAGGTGCTGGTGCGAAACGGTGTTCCGTCCAGCCGCTGGTATACGGGCACCGGCATTTATCGGAATGTATGGCTGCTTCGGGCGGGCAGCGTTCATATCGCACCAAACGGCGTGAAAATCACGGTTATGGAAGCGGATGAGGAAGCAGCGGCGCTGCTGATCCAAACCACACTGATCAATCGGACAGAAAAGCTGCAAACGCTTTGCCTGCGGCACCGGATCGACGGCACAAAGATCAGCGCGCCGATAACGCTCTTAGCAGGCGAAACCAAGACGGTATCGCTGCGCTTTACATTGGAGCATCCGAAGCTCTGGAGCACAGACGAACCAAACCTGTACGACTGCGAAACCGTTCTGGAGGGACTGGACTCCGAGCACACGCGTTTCGGTGTCCGGACCCTTTCCCTGGACGTAAGGCGCGGGCTGCGCGTAAACGGCGAGCCCATTAAGCTCCGGGGCGGCTGCATCCACCAGGATCACGGCGTGATCGGGGCGGTGGAGCACCGGGCGCTGACTTTCCGGCGCATCCGGAAGCTCAAGGAAGCGGGTTACAACGCCGTCCGGTGCGCCCATTTTCCCACGAGCCGGACGGTGCTGGAAGCATGTGACGAGCTGGGCATGCTCGTCATGCTGGAGCTCTGCGACGCCTGGACGACGCCGAAAGTGGACTTTGATTATTCCGCCTACTTCCTTTCTCATTGGAAGGAAGACGCCGCGGCGATGGTGGAGCTGGCTTTTCATCACCCCTCGGTGATCCTCTATTCCATCGGCAACGAGATCTGCGAGGTCAGCGATCCGCATGAGGCGCAGTATGGCAGACAGATCTGCGACCACATCCGGGCTTTGGACCCCACGCGCTATCTTGTCAACTGCGTGAACCCGGTGCTGTCGCTGCTGGATCGCATTCCGGAACTGGCTGTCAAGGCCGGGGCGGACATCAATTCGATTCTGAACGGGAATGCGGAGGAGCTGGCAAAGCTCATGGCTTCCCGGGAAATCGGCGAGCCGCTCGAGGAGGCTTTCAGCTATCTGGATGTGGCGGGCTACAATTATGCGACCTTCCGCTATGAAGCGGACGCCGCGCAATATCCCCACCGCGTTATGCTGGGCGCGGAATGCTATCCAGATGCGCTCTATGAGAACTGGAAGCTCTGCGAAAAGCTTCCGCAGCTGATCGGGGACTTCGGCTGGACGGCGTGGGACTACTTGGGTGAAGCCGGCGTCGGACAGCACCGCTACGGCGAAGCGATAGGGTACGATCTGTACGGCGTGTACCCTTGGAGAACGGCCAACTGCGGCGACTTCGATTTGATCGGCGATCGCCGTCCGGTCTCCTACTGGCGGCAGATCGTCTGGGGCCAAAGGAAAGAGCCGTATATCGCCGCACAGGACCCCGCTCACTACGGAGAAAAGCAGTCACCGACCCGATGGGGCTGGTCGGATGCCCTGCGAAGCTGGAACTATCGGGGCTACGAAGGCAAGCCCGTTGTCGTGGAGGTCTATTCCGACGCGGACGAGGTGGAGCTGTTTATCAACGGTCGCTCGGTCGGAAAACAAAGGACAGAACGCTGCAAGGCACTGTTTGACACCGTTTACGAGCCGGGCGAGCTGACGGCGATCCATATCCGAAACGGAAAGAATGCGGAACAGGATCGGCTGATGACCGCTTCCGACAATGTGCATATCGAACAGACAGACCTCGGAAACGGGATCGTCGAGCTTTCCGCGCTGGATGAAAACGGTCTCTTAAACCCGGAAGCGGTGTTGACCATATCGGCGGAAACGAACGGTGCGCGCACGATGCTCGGCTTTGGCTCTGCCGATCCGAAGAGCGAGGAAAACTATTTCGATAAGACTATAAAAACCTATCACGGCCGGGCGCTCATCGTGACGCGCGGTGACGGAGAATTAAAGATCGAGGTGCAATGATATGGCGTTTACGGCAATCAAACGGGCGGTGATGAACGCCCGCTTCCATAAGATCAACAAGCATTACAAGACCGATCCCGTTGTCGGGGATCGCAGCTACATCCGGCGCGAAGGGAAAGACCCGGTGGAAGTGCTGTTTTACTATCCCGAACAGCGCGAAAACATGCCGGTGTTCGTGCAGATCCACGGCGGCGCATGGGTCGGTCTGGATGCGGTGGACGACGATCGCTATTGTCAGCGGCTGAGCGAACAGCTGGGGGCGTTCGTAGTCAACGTGAACTACAAGCGTCTGTATGACAAGAGCTTCCCCTATCCGCAGGAGGAGGTCGTGGATACCGTCAAGTGGCTGAAATCTAACGCAAAGCAGCTCGGCATCGACCCCGACAGGATCATCCTTTCCGGCGGCAGCGCCGGCGGACATCTCACGGCAGGCGCCGCCATCCTGCTGGCACAGCAGGGTATCAAAATCGCGGGACAGATCATGGAGGTGCCGTTTTTAGACTTCACCCATACGATCCCCATCGACTTCCCGGAGGGGGATAAGCTTTATAAGATGATGTTTGAACTCTATCCGCCAAAGCTGCCATTGGACAGCGAGGTGCTGTCTCCGGCGGCGAAGATCACGGAGGAGACGCTGGAAAAGCTCTCCCCGGCGGTGGTCATCGTCTGCGGCCGGGATCCTCTGCATCCGCAGGGAGAGCATTACGCAGAGCTTTTGAAACAGCACGGCAAACTGCTGGATCTGAAGATGTACGTTGACGGTTATCACGGCTTCGGCACCGACAAGGCCGAGGAAAAGCCGGAGCAGGATAAGCTGCGGGAGGACTGCTTCCGCTATAAGGTGGAAAAAGCAAAGGAACTCTATGCGATGCGCGGGGAGGAAAACCATGGCAAAGCGGAAAACGCATAAGGAGGACCGGAAGGGCTGGCCGCTTTTCAATCGGCTTTTAGCGGATTATATCGAGCTGACCCGCTTTCCCGAGCTGCCGGAGCGCCCGAAGCAGGGCAAAAACTATGAATACTGGCCGGACGGTGCCCTTTGCGCCAACGGCAATCCCTATCACGGCTGCATTCGCCTGGGCAGCGCCAATAAGCTGATGATCGGTTTTTCCGGCGGCGGCGTTTCGGTGGACGAGCATACCGCGGCCAGGCCGCAGCGCGTAGGCGGGCAGGGCGAGATGTTCTATTCCGACGATGTACGGTTCGGGGACATCATCCCCCGGATCGGCACGTTTGGACAGTCAAAAAAGAATCCGTTCCGGGACTGGAACCTGTTGTTCGTACCCTACGCTACTGGGGACTTTCACTGCGGGACAGGGGATTTTCCCTATACGGACCTGGATGGAAAAGCCGCCATGCTGCATCACCACGGCTATACGAATTTTCAAATGCTGCTTCAAAAGATCAAGGAACTGGTTCCGAACCCGGATCAGATCCTGGTGACCGGCTTTTCCGCGGGAGCGTTTGCCACGTCCCTGCTGACCGATGCGGTTGCCGCCGCGTTTCCGAAGTGCCTGGATATTACCGCCTGTGTGGACAGCGCCATGATGCACTTTGACTGGCAGCGGGTGGCACGGGAGGTCTGGAAAGCGCCGGAGAAGATCGCAGCGCGCCTTACCGGAGATGAGATTGTCACCGACAGCCTGCTGGCACTTCATAAGAATCATCCCGAGATAAAAATCATGTATTGTTGTTCTGTGCGGGATGCGGCGCTGACACAGATGGAGATGTATCTGGAAGACGGCCGCTGGATCCCGGACAAGGCCGCGGGGCTGAGCTTCCAACGGAAGTTGAAAGAAATGATGGAGCTTTTGCAGAGAGAGATTCCGAACCTGAGTACCTTCCTCTTTGACACCCCAGACAAGAACAATAAAGACGCCGATCTGACCGTCCACTGCCTTTGCGGTTCTAACGCCGCCTTCACTACTGTCGTGGACGGAGTGAGCTGCGCAGACTGGATGAAGCGCGGCGTCAGCGGCGAAGTGTTGAAACTGGGGCTTGGATCACTTTGAAGGGAGAACGTGACATGAAAGCGCAAGAAATCATTTTAAGCGAAGAAAGAAACGTAACATTGACAACGTATCTACAGGAAGCAGACGGTGAGTTCGGCTTTTCCAAACGCCCCGCTATGCTGGTGATCCCAGGCGGCGGTTATGCTATGTGCTCCGACCGGGAGGCGGATCCCGTGGCTATGGCGTATCTGAAAGCGGGTTATCAGGCCTTCGTCCTGCGCTATACCTGCACACCGAAGGGGAAATGGCCGCTGCCGCTCATGGACTATGAGCAGGCCATGGCACAGATCATAGAGAACGCGGAAGCGTGGCACGTAGATGCCGATAAGATTGCTGTCGTCGGCTTCTCGGCGGGCGGGCATCTGGCCGCCTGCGCAGCAACGGTAGCCGAACATAAGCCTGCCGCAGCCGTGTTGGTCTATCCGGCGATCCTGAAAGATATCTGTGATCTGTGTCAGCCCGGCATGCCGTATCCCCATGAACATGTCACGTCAGATACCTGCCCTTGCTTCCTTGTCGCGGCCCGTGACGACCGCACGGTAGATATTTCGAATATCCTTTGCATGGAACTTGCACTGGCGGAAAAGGGCATTGCTTTTGAGAGCCACATCTATTCCTACGGCGGGCACGGCTTTTCGACCGGTGAGAATTGGATCAACACCAATTCCGTCTGCCCGCGCCTGCCTCATTGGGTGCCGGACAGCATCGAGTGGCTGGGTGAGATCATGGGGAGATTCACTCGAAGTGGTTTTACCGAGCCCGTGCATGCAGGCTCCATGAACGGCAACTTTGCGCCGGTACTCAGTGTGGACTGCACACTTTCACATCTTCGGAAGCAGAGCGCGGAAGCGAAAGCCGTCCTTGCGCCGATGTATGCAGCGATCGAGGCCGTTGCGAAAGCCCGGCAGTTCTCGGTAGAAGGATTGATGGCTGCAGTGGGAAACAACACCGCACGTGAGATCATGGAGATGGTACAGATCCCGTCGGATACGATCACGGAGATCGACAAAGCGCTGCATCAGATGATCAATCAACCGGAGGATTAAAAAATATGGTCAGGATCGATTCTCCTGAAGTACAGGAGTTTGAAAAAAAGCATCTCGCGACGCTTCGTGCGCTGGCACCGGAGTGCATGGTGTTACTGAAAAAGAACGGAGATTTCCCGCTTTCCGCACCCTGTAAAGTCGCGCTCTACGGCGCCGGCGCCAGAGAGACCATTAAAGGCGGCACCGGCAGCGGCGACGTGAACGTACGCCATTACGTCACAGTGGAAGAGGGACTGGAGAACGCGGGTTTTACCGTAACCACCAAGTCCTGGATGGAAGGCTATAAAGCCGCGCGGGAAGCCGTGATACAGGGTTTCTATGAGGGAATTGCCAAAGAAGCAAAAGAACTCGGAAAATCCGTCTTCCTGGTAGGTATGGGACGGACGCCCGACGAACCTCGTTATGAGCTTCCGATCGAGGGAGAAGGGGATGTCTGTGTTTATGTTCTTTCCCGTAATTCCGGAGAAGGCGCTGACCGTCCCGGAGGCGAGGGGGACTATGTTCTGACAAGCGATGAGGTGCGCGACATTCTGGCCTGTGCCGAAAAATATCCGAAATTCATGCTCGTGCTGAACGTAGGCGGTCCGGTTGATATTTCGCCGGTACTGGGTCAGGTAGAAAATGTGCTTCTTCTGAGCCAGCTGGGCAGCGTGACCGGCGACGCTTTCGCGGACGTGCTGCTTGGCAAGGCCAACCCTTCCGGCAAGCTCACCACGACCTGGGCGAAGGCCGGTGATATCATGTCAGTCGGTGACTTTGCCGAACGGGACGATACGCGCTATAAAGAAGGCGTGTTCGTCGGTTATCGCTATTATGACGCGGCGGATATTGAGCCTCTTTTTCCTTTCGGTTACGGCTTAAGCTATACAGAATTTGAAACAGCTTGCACCGGATTCGCGGTGGAGAACGGGATCGTGAGTGTAGAGGCGACGCTCCGCAACACCGGCCGTTTCCCCGGAAAAGAGACTGCGCAGCTCTACTGTTCTGCTCCGGATGGCAAGCTCGTCAAGCCCCTGCGGGAGCTGGGCGGATATGCCAAAACAAGAGAACTTGCCCCCGGTGAGAGCGAGACACTCGTGTTGAATCTCCCGCTGGAAAACTTGGCAAGCTGGGATGAAGAAAACGACTGCTGGCTGCTGGAGAAGGGTGAATACCTGTTCAGCCTCGGCGGCACGGCTGTCGGGATCGTATCTCTGGATGGGGATGCTGCTTCCGCAGCCCTCAGCCATTCCGGCGGTGAGGTGGACTTTGAAGATTGGCAGCCGCAGACCGCACGCAAAATCCCCGAAGGTATGCCCTGTGTTCGTGTTTCTGCCGATTCGCTTGGCCGCATCGGACACTATGACAAGCAGAAAGCCTTCAGAGGACATATCGGTATAGAGGATCTTTCCAACTTCACCATCAGGGAGCTGGCCACGGTCTGTGCCGGCAAGCACTCGGACGCGGAAGGGATGGCAGCAATCATCGGCAATTCTGCCTCCCGTCTTGCGGGCGGTGCCGGTGAGACCGCGTCGATCATGGCTGAAAAGGGCTATGGTACCATCGTCATGGCTGACGGTCCTGCGGGACTGCGCCTTTCCACCAAGTATATTGAAACAGAGGACGGACAGGAAGGTATGGACGCAGATGCGTTCAACAGCATTCTGAGTATTCTTCCGCCCGAGATCCGTCAGCTGATCCACTTGAAACTGCAACAGAACGAAGAAAAAGCGAAAAGCAGCACGGTTTTGTATCATTACGCTTCCGCGATTCCGATCGGTACGGCTCTTGCTCAGGCCTGGAATCCGGCTGTTGCGGAAGCCTGCGGAAATCTCGTCGGTGAAGAAATGGAGCTTTTCGGCGCCAACGTCTGGCTGGCACCGGCGCTGAACATTCACCGCAGCCCGCTATGTGGTCGGAACTTTGAATATTATTCGGAGGATCCGCTGATCTCCGGCAAGACTGCAGCGGCGGTGACACGCGGCGTACAGAAGCATGAAAAGTGTGCTGTCACGATCAAGCATTTTGCCTGCAACAATCAGGAGACCAACCGCTTCGGCTCCAACAGCGTGGTTTCACAGCGTGCTCTGCGGGAAATCTACCTGAAAGGATTTGAGATCTGTGTGAAGGAAGCTGCCCCGAAAGCGCTGATGACTTCTTACAATCTGCTCAACGGCACCCATACCGCAAACCGCGGCGATCTGATCCAAACAGTGCTGCGCGGGGAGTGGGGCTTTGAGGGCATCGTCATGACCGACTGGGGCACCACCAACGACAAGTTCAACCTGGGCGTCTACGGCGCGTCCAGCCCGGCGCTCTGCGTCAAAGCGGGCAACGATCTGATGATGTCCGGTACCAAGGAGGATGTGGACGGCATTCTCACCGGGCTGAAAGACGGAACAATTACCCGCGCCGAGCTGGAAGCCTGCGCGGGACGGATCCTGGCACTTTCAAAGGAGTTAAGCTGATGGCAAAGTGGATCTGTCATCCGGAAGATAACCGGAACACGCGCCTTGTGCCCGTGTTCCGGCGGTACCTTGAAGTGCGCAAAACAATCAAAAGCGCCCTTTTGCGCCTGACTGCCCATGGAGTATATGAGGCGGAGCTGAACGGTGTGAGCGTGACGGAAAACAAGTTCATGCCGGGGCTGACCAGCTACTACTACCGCATCCAGGTGCAGGAATATGACGTTGCCGCACTCTTGCAGGAGGGCGGCAACGAACTGCGTGTGACGGTGGGTGACGGTTGGTGGCGCTGGAATCATAATTTTGGCTATACGCTCGCTCTCTGGGGCGAGCTGAGTCTCCTCTACGCCGATGGCAGCGAGGAGGTGCTCTCCACGGATGAAGGCTGGGAAGTCGGCCGCGGCCCTATCGTGCGGACGGATCTGCAAAAGGGCGAGGTCTATGACGCCCGCTTGGAGCCGCATGACCGGCAAAAAGCCGTCGTTTGCACCGAGCATATCGGGGGTGAGCTGATCGAGAACCAAAGCGTCCCCGTGCGGGAGCATGAACGCTTTGCCGGAATCCCCATGCGCGACGCCGCCGGGAATCTTGTTATCGACTTCGGGCAGAATCTTGCAGGGTATGTTTCCATGACGCTCCGCAGCACAACGCCCGGACAGACCGTGCGTTTCAAGCACGGAGAAGGACTGGATAAAAGCGGAATTTTCTCCACCGCAAACTGCGACGGCGGACGAGAAGAATTTCAAGAAGTCACCTACATCTGCAGGGGCGCAGAGGTCGAAACCTATACGCCGCACTTTGCCGTGTTCGGCTTCCGGTATGCACTTGTCGAAGGCGTCGAACCGGAGAACGCGGACTTTACGGCAATCGCGGTGTATTCCGACATGGAGGAAGTTGGAGATTTCAAATGCTCCGATCCGCTGATCAATCAGTTAGTGGAAAACGCCCGCTGGAGCCAGAAGGGCAACTTTCTGGACGTGCCGGTGGACTGCCCCACGAGAGAGCGCAATGCCTGGACGGGCGATGCCATGATCTACTGCCGTACAGCGGCATACTTCATGGATGTACAGCAGTTTTTCAAGAAGTGGCTCTGCGATCAGACCATCGAGCAGTACGCCTCCGGTAAAGTCGGCATCACCTTTCCGTCCACCTCCAGCGTCCACAATCCGGAAGAACTGAAAGCGGTGCAGGCAAAAGACCCCGCCATGGCGCTGGCCGGGCCTGCAGGCAACGGCAACATCGGCGAAGACAGCGTTGGCTGGGGCGACAGTGCCGTCTGGATCCCGTATCAGATGTATCTGATGTACGGCGACGCGGCATTTTTGAAAGAGCACTACGACACCGCGAAAAAGTGGGTCGAGTTTTCGCTGCGCTGTATGAAGGAGCGGAATCCCCTGTACGCGGATAAGCCGTGGTACAAAAACGGAGACGGCGATTTCATTTATGACACACGCTTCCATTACGGCGAATGGAACGAACCGCTTCCGCCCGCGCCGGAGGTCATCGAGCTGTTTGCAAAGGGCGGCATGGCGGCGGACTATGTAAGCCACATGGCCAAATATGGCAAGCCGGAAGTCGCCACCGCGTACACCAAGCGCAGCTGCGACAATCTTTCCCACATGGCGCGCATTCTCGGCAAAACCGAGGACGCGGCGCATTACGCGGCGCTTTCCGAGAAGATCAAAGCCGCCTATGACAAGTACCTCATCGCCGACGACGGCACGATCCAGCCGGGGCATCAGGCGGCGTATATTCGCGCCTTGGCGCTCGACATGGTTTCGGATGCGAAAAAGCCGTTGGTGATCGCACAGCTCAAAAAGGAATTGGAAGCCGCAAATTATCACCTCAACACCGGCTTCCTGTCCACGGTCTATCTGCTGCCGACGCTTTGCGACAACAGCTTGGCGGACGAAGCGTTCCGCATCTTAGAGCAAACGGACGCGCCCGGCTGGCTGCATCCGATCACGCTCGGCGCGACGACGATGCTCGAAAACTGGGACGGCATGGATGTGTTCCGGGACAGCTTCAATCATTACAGCTTCGGGGCGGTCTGCCAGTTCCTGTTTGAATACGTGGCGGGCATACGTCCGACCTTCGATGCACCGGGATTCAAAGAATTCGAACTTCGTCCCGTCCTCGGCGGTTCGCTGACACGGGCGGAGGGCAGCTATAAAACGCGGTACGGTACGATAGAGTCCCACTGGGAGCGCGAGGGGAAGCGTTTTGTCTATACTTGCACCGTGCCGGAGGGAACGACCGCCCGTCTGACCCTGCCGGACGGCAGTACAAAGATGCTGACCGCCGGAAATTACCGTTTTGAAGGAGAACACCATGGATAAGCTGCCTTATCAATTTTACGACGCACAGCGGGAAATTCACTTTTCCCGCTTTGATTTGCCTGCGCCGTGGATCAATTATCTGTCCAACGGCAGGATGCACGCTTTTGTCTCTCAAGCCGGCGGCGGCATGGCGTGGTGGCTGTCCCCGATGATGTTCCGCCTTTCGCGCTATCGGTTCTATCACATGCCGATCGACTCGCCGGGCTATTATCTCTATCTTCGGATGCCAAACGGCACGGTATGGTCACCCACGTTTCGCCCCTGCGATACGCCGGTGGATAAACGCGAAGCCGCCCATGCGCCGGGGTATTCGGTCTTTACCGCCGAGAAGGACGGGCTGAAGGCGGTTCTGAAGCTGTATATGGCGCAGGATCATGATGCGCTCGTTTGGGATGTGACCGTAGAAAACAACAGCGGCGAAACGCTCACGTGCGATGCGTTCGCTTATGTCGAGCTGTCCCAATACCTTGCGCGGGAAGAAAACCTGCTCGGCTATTATCTCAAGTGGAATACTCGCGCGGTGTTCGACGAGGATTTGCAGGCGATCACCTATGCCTACACCGCATGGATGCACCCGCGCAAAGACGAATCCCCGCTGGTATACTTCGGCTCGGACGCAAAGACGGAATCGTTTTGCTGCAACCGGGATGTGTTCTGCGGCAATTATCGGGACGAACGCAACCCTGTTGAAATCGAAAACGGACGCCTTTCCGACACCAATCTGCAGGGCGGCGAGCCCTGTGGCGCGCTGCAGATACCCCTTTCGCTTACGGTGGGCGAGAAAAAGCAAATTCACTTTTTCCTCGGCGTCGCGCCCGGCGCGCTTGCCGATTACGATCAGGCTGTGACAACGGCAAAGAATGCTTTGACAGCGCTTCGCAATCCCGGTGAGCCGGAAAAGCAGTTTGAAAAGCTCTGCGCATGGTGGGAAAAGCACCTTGCCGTGTATCAGTGCGACCTTCCCGACGAAAACGCGCAGCGCATGATCAACACATGGAACCCGCTGCAAAGCGTGCAAACGGCGCGATATTCCCGCTCGATCAGTTCCGACGCCTCCGGCGTCCGGGGCATCGGCTTTCGGGATACAGCCCAGGACATGCTGGCTCAGGCTTACCGTAAGCCGGAATGGGCGACGGAGATGCTGTTCTATCTCGCTTCGCAGCAGCTGGAGGACGGACACGCGATCCATACGGCCTGGCCGGAAGAAAAACGCCCGCCGCAGGACATCACCCGCTCGGACGATCACATCTGGATGGTGTATCTGGCCTACGCGATTGCAGCGGAAACCGGCGATCTTTCCTTCCTCGATCAAACGATTCCGTTCCTTGGGACTGACCTCGTTACGCCCGCAAGCGCCGCGACGCTGTGGGAGCATCTGCTTCGCGGCGTGGATTTCACGGAAAAGCACCTGGGCGAACACAGTCTGCCGCTGATCCTGTTTTCCGACTGGAACGACCATCTGGGCCCCTTCGGCCGCAAGGGCAAGGGCGAGAGCGTCATGGTCTCCCAGCAGCATATCTATGCCTTGCGGCAGCTTTCGGAGATGGCAGAGCGGCGCGGGGATACGGAAGCGGTCAATCGTTTTGCAGCCCTGATCGAAAAGCAGGAAAAAGCGTTGGAGCAATACGCCTGGGACGGCGAATGGTTTCTGCGGGGGCTGGACGACGAGGCGCAGCCCATCGGTACGCACACGCAGGAGCACGCCCGGATCTGGCTGAATGCCCAGAGCTGGATGGTGATTGCGGACGCTTGCAGGGAGCATCAGATCGAGGCGATGGACAGCGCCGCCCGGGAACTGGACACCGGCATGGGTCTGCTGCTTAATACCCCCGGCTATCCCGGCTGGCCCAGTAAAGAGGCTGCCATGGTCAACGGTCTGCCTGCCGGGTACTCGGAAAACGGCGGCGTGTTCTGCCAAGCCAACTGCTGGGCCATCATAGCCGAAGCCCTTCTGGGGCGCGGCGACCGGGCCTGGAAGTACTACAAGCAGGTCATGCCGAATGAAGTGATCAAGAAGATCGGCGTGGAACGCTATCATGCGGAAGCCTACGCCTATTGCTCCACCATGCTGGGTAAGGACAATGAGAAGTTCGGCTGGGGCTGCGTCAGCCAGGTAACCGGCACGGCGGCATGGATGGACGTGGCAGCGACGCAGTATCTGCTGGGCATCCGCCCCACGCTGAAAGGTCTTTTGATCGACCCGTCGATCCCCGCCGAATGGGACGGCTTCACGGTGGAGCGCAGCTACCGCGGCTGCTGTCTGACGATCCGGGTGGAAAACCCCGATCATGTCCAGCACGGCGTGAGGGAAATGACCGTGAACGGAAATCCGCTGGATCTGACCCATGGCGCAGTCATTCGCGAAGCTGTACTCTCCGGCAGGGATAGCGCTGACGTGGAAGTGCTTATGGGCTAAGGTGGTTTTATGATCAAAGCTGTTTTGTTTGATCTGGATGGAACGCTCCTCCCCATGGATCAGGATGCGTTTACAGAAGGATATTTCAGACTCCTTGCTCAAAAGCTGCTGCCCTATGGATACGAGAAAGGGCAGCTGATTGCCGGAATCTGGCACGGCACGGCGGCCATGGTGCATAACGACGGCTCCTGCAGCAATGAGGAAGCCTTTTGGAAGGATTTTGTGCAGAGCTTCGGAGAGAGGTGCCTGAAGGACAAGGCGTTGTTTGATGAATTCTATGCCTCAGATTTTCAGAAAGCCAAAGAACTTTGCGGCTATACGCCCAAGGCAGCGAATACGGTCAATCTGATCTGGGAGCTGGGACGGCGGGTGATCCTCGCCACAAACCCGATTTTCCCGTCAGTCGCTACAGAAAGCCGTATCCGCTGGGCGGGGCTTGCACCGGAAGACTTTGAGCTGTACACCACATATGAGAACATTGGCTATTGCAAGCCAAATCTTGACTACTACCGAGAGATCCTGCATCGGCTGAAGCTGAAACCGGAGGACTGCCTGATGGTGGGCAACGATGTAGATGAGGACATGGTAGCATCGAAGATCGGTCTGCCGGTGTTCCTTCTCACGGACTGCCTGATCAACCGACACAATCAGGATATTGAAGATTTCCCGCACGGAGACTTTGATGACCTAATCGCCTATCTGCTGAAGGAGCTGCGCCCATGGTAACATTTGAACAAATGACAACTCAGGAACGTGCTGCCTGTGTGGAATTGGCCGCCCGGGCTTTTGCGGACTACGAATACTTTTCCGCCTATGTACCGGACGATAAGCGGCGGCTGCGCTTTCTGAAAGCGATGCTGACCGCGGAATTCAAAGTCAACGCAGATCGCGCGGCTTTTTTCTCCATCAAGAATGAGAATAAATTGCGGGCAGTCGTAATGCTCTGCGATCCAAATTATCAAAAGCCCACCGACATGGAGTACATGAAGGCGGGCTTTGGCAAGGTGTTTCTCCGCGGAGGCATCCGAAACGTATCGGCTTGGAACGCTATGGAGGCAGAAGCGATGAAACCCTGCCGCAGCTTCACGGGAAACGTGTGGTATCTGAATCTGCTGACGGTGGATCCGGCTTATGAGGGAAAGGGCTTCGGATCTGAAATCATGCAGGATCATATTCTTCCCTACGTCCGTGACCATGGCGGCGATTCTCTCTGCCTGTTCACCAATTCTGAAATCAATCGAAGGTTCTACCGAAAAAATGGTTTTGAAGAATTCCACGAACAGCAATTTACCTACAAAGGGAAAACCATCGGAAGCTGGAGCTACCAGATTAAGATAGAATGAAAAAGCATTGAGCAAATGAACGGATTGCTCCTGACAATTACAATTCTGAGCGAACGGTCAAAGGCAATTGTTCAAGTTATTATGTGAGGATAAAGGAGACGGGCAAATGGAAAAGAAAAAACACAGAAAAGCCAAAAAGATCCTGCTCATTTTCGCCTGCGTCATTGTCGTTCTTGCGGTCGGTGTGTTTGCGCTGCTGAAAATGACCTTTCTCAAAAGCTTCCCGAAGCTGAAGGGCGAGCCGGAAATCGGGAAATGGTATGAGGTGGCGGTAGAGGGTACCCAATCCTCAGACGGCAGCGAGTGGCACGGAATCTTCAAAAAGGGCACGGAGAACAAGGTCGTCGTCTATTTCTTCGGCGGCGGTGTGAGTATTACACCGGAAACCTCGGAAGGCGGAAACAAGTTCTATGCCACAAACATGACTGGGCAGGACTTCGTGGCGGAAGGCGGTATCGGCAGCAACGCGGAGAACAACCCCTTCAAGAATTGGAGCTTCCTTGTAATCCCTTATGCCACCGGCGACTTCCATTCGGGTACAGGCGTCTATGAAGGGAAAAAGACGGTCTACCACACCGGCTACAGCAATTATGCGGCTTTCGTGGAGCAGGTCAAGCCCTATGTAGGCGAGCCGGATACCCTGCTGGTAACAGGCTTCTCCGCAGGCGGCTTCGGCACTTCGCTTCTGGCTGACGATGTGATCGACCGCTTCCCCAGCGCGAAAAATATTACGGTCTGTGTGGACAGCTCGCTGCTGCTCTATGACGGATGGCACGAGACAGCAGTCAATCTCTGGAAATCGCCGACGGAGATCTCGGACAGGCTGACAACGGACAACCTTGTACTCGACAGCCTGACCGCACTGCATGAAAAACGCGGTGACACAGTCAAGATTCTGTTTGATTGCTCCTGCCGGGATGATACGCTTCAGCAATATCAGGCGTATATCCGCACCGGCACCATGTCGAAGAGCAGGGAAAACGGCGATCTGTTCCAGAAGGATCTGTTGGAAATGGTCAGTAGGCTCAAGGAAAATATCCCGGAAATCGGGATCTATATCTGGAAACATGCCGAAGACGCGGAAACCCGCAATACGCAGCACACGATCATCTCCAGCAATGTTTTTGACAAGCTGGAGGACGGCGTCAGCGTTGCGGATTGGATCTATGCCGCTGTAAACGGTGATGTAGAGAGTCACGGTCTTGCGCTGCTTGAAAAATAAGAGAGAAGGGTCAAAATGAAGAAAGTGTTCAAAATCGTACTGATTCCTGTGGTGCTGCTCCTTGTGCTGGGCATCGCCGTGTTTGCCTATATCAAGTCCATGATGCCGGGCGGCGACGGAAACAACGATATCACAGAGGGCTATTACAAGAACTTCCGATCCGATGCTCCGCTGGAGATGAAATATTCCGGGCTCGGTTCCTATGAAACTGCTTATACGGAGTTTTCTTCCGACAACGCGTCCATCGGAAAAGTGCGCGTCTGGTATCCGAAGGAATTGGAGAGCGGCGGAAAGGCATGGCCGATGATCATGGTCGTCAACGCAAGCGGCACGCCTGCCTCCTCTTACGAGCCGTTCTTCCCTCGATTGGCCTCCTGGGGCTTTATCGTGGTCGGCAACGAGGACGGACAGACCGGGAACGGAGAGACGGCGTCGATCACGCTGGACTTTATGCTGAACCTTCCGGCCTCCAGTGTGCTTTCCGGTAAAATCGATTACGGCAGCATGGGCCTGATCGGCTATTCCCAGGGAGGAGCCGGCGCGCTCTGTGCGCTGACCAATTATGAAAATGGCAAAAGGTACAGGGCCATTTTTACCGGCAGTGCGGCATACCCGACTCTTGCAAAGAATATGGGCTGGGAGTACGACGCTTCAAAAGTCACGGTTCCGTATTTTATGTGTGCGGGAACCGGCAGATCCGACGATTCCGGCGCCGATCCGGAAAAGAGCTACGGCGGAGTCTCGCCTCTGTCCGCGCTGATCGCAAACTATGACAGCATCGCCGACGATGTGCCGAAGATCCGGGCAAGAGCCGTCGGAGCGGAGCACGAGCAAATGCTTGCGCGCTCGGACGGATATATGACCGCATGGATGCTCTGTCAACTCACGGAGGATGAGGAGGCGGGGGCGGTATTCTTCGGGGAAAACGCGGAAATCCTGGGCAATGCCAACTGGCAGGATGTGGAGAAGAATCGCTGAAGAACAAATCTCCTGCCAAACAGGATCAGGGGGAGGGAGCCCAACCCCTCTCTCCGTGCCTTTTCCACTCGTTCTTTCCCATTCGGCATAGCC
>JAEEGK010008423.1_pt1 | contig 24352 bp, 14 predicted proteins | sample 8958771 | NCBI WGS metagenome assembly JAEEGK01 (sample SAMN16246547, study PRJNA631951) | gut metagenome | biome: gut microbiome; feature: rumen; material: SC-attached | host: Bos | place: Iran: Karaj | collected 2018-10
GTGTACGACCAGGGTACCTGGTGGAGCACCGACCATCTCAATGCCGACATCGTGACTCCGCGTTTCAATACGACTCCTTATCAGAGCTATTATGGCACGCAGTATCTTTGTGACGGCTCCTTCATCCGTCTGAAGAACGTTGAGGTGGGTTATACCTTCACACAGCCTTGGATCCGTAAGGCTGGTGTCAACAGCCTGAAGGTCTTCGTCAGCGGTAACAACCTCTGGCTCTGGACCCGCATGCCTGATGACCGAGAGTCTAACTTTGCTGCAAACGGTAACGCAGGCAATGGTGCTTATCCTACCATGAAGCGTATTAATCTTGGTATTAAGATCAATCTTTAATTTGGCAGAAACAATATGAAACATATTAATAATATAATAGGTATAGCAGCCCTGTCGCTCGCCTTGGGACTGACTTCATGTACGGACTACCTGGACAAGACACCAGACTCCGACGTGAACCCTGAGACAGCCTTTAAGAACTTTACCAACTTCCAGGGCTTTGTAGAGGAGATCTACAACTGTATACCCAATAAAGAGTCCTGCTACTGGTGTACGAGCTTTAACTGGGGTGAGGACGAGATTATGAATACGGGTGGCGGTGATACCCATATCACGGCTCACTTTGACTTGGGCGACTATCGCCATTGGTACGACGAGCAGGATAAGGGTGGACAGCAGAGCTGGCTGAACCGTCCTGGCTCAAACCCCACTTCTACTGATAAGTTTGCCCATTCGCTCAACGGCCATGCATGGTACTGCGTGCGTAAGGCTAACCTCGGCTTGCAGAATCTTGACAAGATGACCGACGCGACGAAGGAGGAGAAAGACTTCATTAAGGGTCAGCTGCTCTTCTTCCGCGCCTGGTGGCACCACCAGCAGATGGAGTGGTGGGGTGGTATCCCTTATATCGACCGCGTACTGGCTGCCGACGAGGAGTTCAACCTGCCGCGTCTCAGCTTCCGCGAGTGTGCAGAGAAATGCGCAGAGGATTATCGTGCTGCTGCCGACTTGCTGCCCGACAACTGGGACAACTCAACCATCGGTAAGAAGACGCTTGGTAAGAACGATCTCCGCATCACGAAAGTTTGTGCCCTGGGTTATTTGGGTAAAGTGCTGCTTTGGGCCGCATCTCCGCTGAATGTTGTCGGCGCAGAAATGGGGGCCTCAAAGAATGGCGACACCTATAAGTATGATGCTGATATGGCCAGAAGAGCTGCAGAGGCACTTGGTGAGGCTATTGCTCATATCGAGGCTGGTTCTACGCCCTATTCTCTGGCACTTTATAACTATGCTGAAGATGATGCCTCTAACCGTCCTGGCTATGGTATCTACGATCACATTGCAGCCAAGGGTTCTGCAAATAACTATTCGGATATCTTCCGTACGACGGGTCAGAGCTGGAGAATGCCGGGTAGCGTAGAGGCTATCATGCGTGGTCCGATGCCTGATATCAACGGTTCTAACTGGAACTTTGCCAAGCTGTGGGGCCCGAAGGTGAACAACCTGGTGGAGCACGATGCTATCATCCACATGCCGACTGCCAACTATATAAACTACGCTTATGGTATGGAGAACGGTCTGCCTCTCGACGATCCCGATTCAGGTTTCGATCCCACTCATCCGTTTGCTAACCGCGATCCGCGTTTCTATCACGATATTATGTTCGACGGCTTCAAGTTCCTCTTGACGGCCAGCGATGATAAGGAATTCCAGTATCTCCAGATGTATACTGGCGGCAATATGGTGCCCACAGGCAATCCTGCCCGTAACGCCGATGGTAGCCGCACAGGTTACTTCTGCCAGAAGCTGGTTCCCCACCAGTGTAACAAGTACGATGGTATGTATAACTGGGGTGGTGCGCTGCAGACCTATCTGCCTTATATGCGTGTAGCCGATATCTATCTGCTCTATGCTGAGGCTGGTGCTGCCGCTAGTGGTGCTTCTTTCCAGGCTAAGTGTTCTGTCACAGCCGAGGGTGCCATCAACGTGCTTCGCGACCGTGTAGGCGCTGGCCATGTGGCTTCCAAGTTCACCGGCGACCAGAAGAAGTTCATCGATGAGGTTCGTCGTGAGCGTGCTTGTGAGCTTGCCTTCGAAGGCTTCCGCTGGCAGGATCTGCAGCGTTGGCTCCTGCTCACAGAGTATCCGTTTAACATCAAGACCCGTCAGGAGTTCAAGCGCGTAGGCAACTACGACTTCGAGAACCAGGATCCCCGCTATGCTGAGGTTACGGGTTGGGGTGAGACGGTTATCGTGGAGCGTAACCTGTCGACAAAGCATTACCTGCTGCCTCTGAAAGAGAGTGAGGTTTATCTCTATGCTGAGTATCCTCAGAATCCCGGATGGTAATCTTTAAAGTAGAAAATCATAAGGTAAAATAGAATCAATTATGAAACAAAACAAATATATCGTACTGTCAGCTCTCTTGGCACTATCAGCAGTCACCCCTGCTGAGGCACAGATTGACGCAGCAGACTCTGCACTCGTCAATGTGGCCTTCCGCAAGGTGGCCAAGGAAGACATCATGGGCGGTGTCTCTTCCTTGAACTACAGAGATCTGACGGAGAAGAACTACAACACCTATAGCCTTGATAACATGCAGGGCTATGTGGCTGGTTTCAACGGCAATGGTATGTGGGGTTTCACAGACCAACTCGTGCTGATCGACGGTGTGCCCCGTGAAGCCAACAACGTGCTGCCCACAGAAATCGAGGAGATTACCTTCCTGAAAGGCGCTCAGGCAGTAGTGCTCTATGGTAGCCGTGCTGCCAAGGGAGCCATTCTGATCACCACCAAGCGTGGCCGTGTGAACGACGGACTGAGTGTGACGGGTCGTATCAATACTGGTTGGAATGTAGCCAAGGCTTATCCTGAGTACCTCGGTTCGGCTGAGTATATGTCACTCTATAACGAGGCTCGTGCCAACGACGGTCTGGATCCTCTCTATACCCAGGAGCAGATCTATAACTTTGCCAGCGGCTCTAACCCCTATCGTTATCCCGATGTAGACTTCTATAGCTCCGACTATATCAAGAAGGCCTACAATCGTACCGACGCTACGGTGGAGATTGAGGGTGGTAACGATCGTGCCAAGTTCTATTCGAATGTCAGCTACTATCGTCAGGGCGACTTCCTGAACTTCGGACAGGCTAAGAACAACTATACCGATCGCTTTAATGTGCGTGGTAACGTCGATATGAAGATCAACCAGTACATCACGGCCTTCGTGAATGCCAATGCTACCTATTATAACCAGAAGTCGGCCATCTCCAACCAGAAGGACGGTGATGACAACACGCTGAACTACTGGCAGGTAGCTACCACATGGCGTCCGAACCGTGTGGCTCCGCTGATTCCGATCTCTTATATCGATCCGAATTCCACACAGCCGATGAATGCCCTGTCGTCTTCGAGCAACATCATCGACGGTCAGTACTTCCTCGGTGGTTCTCTGACCGACCGTACCAATATCTTTGCCGACTACTATGCAGCTGGAAAGAGCAAGTGGACAAGCCGTCAGTTCCAGTTTGACGCCGGCGTGAATGTCGACCTCAACTCGCTGCTGAAGGGTCTGAGCTTCCACGGATTGGTAGGTGTAGACTACGCAACGTCATACTCTACATCTTATAATAACGAGTATGCGACCTTCGAACCCGCATGGAGCAACTATAATGGTCCCGACCTTATCCTGTCGCTCGACAACCACGAGACCGTTGATACCAAGTCGGGTGTTCAGAATATGGGCGGCTCAAACAGTAACCAGACGATTACCTTCAATGCCCATTTCGACTATAACCGCACGTTTGCCAATCTGCATAACGTCAGCGCTATGATCCTGGCTAACGGCTATCAGCAGACGCTGGCTGGTGAGTATCACAAGATCAGCAATGCCAACCTCGGCTTCGACCTGTCGTATAACTTTGCCAAGAAGTACTATGCTGAGTTCGCGATGGCAGCACCCTGGTCAGCTCGTCTGCCTGAAGGTCATCGCGCAGGGTTCTCACCCTCGGCTACCCTCGGCTGGAAGATTGCCAAGGAGAACTTCATGAAGGGTTCTGGCTTCGACGACCTGACCATCAGCGTCAGCGCCAGCAACCTGAAGACCGACCTCGACATCAGCGATTACTACATGTATCTGGGTACATACCAGAGTGGTGGTTGGTTCGACTGGAACGGCCTGACCGGTTTCTCGCTCTATCAGTCTAAGCGAGGCGGCAACTCAGATTTCGCCTACATCAAGCGTAAGGAGATCTCTGCCAGCCTGCATGCCTCTCTGCTGCAGCGCAGTCTTACCATCGACGCTTCGTTCTTCGCCAGCCAGATGGATGGTGGCATCATCTCTGCTGCCAATCAGCTGCCTAACTACTTCAAGGTTTACTATCCCGAGTCATCCTTCCTTTCAAACCTGAACTACAACAAGGACAACCGTAGTGGTTTCGACCTGGCTGTGAAGTACAAGAAGGACTTTGGCGACTTTGGCTTCGAGGGTGGTGCCAACCTGACGTACTATACCACGAAGGCAGCCCAGCGCGACGACGACAACTATGCTGATGAATATCAGTATCGTGAGGGCAAGCCTATGGATGCCATCTGGGGTTATGAGTGCCTCGGCTTCTTCAGAGACCAGGCCGATATCGACAACTCGCCTCAGCAGGCTCTTGGCGGTAACGTGAAGCCTGGTGACCTGAAGTATAAGGATCAGAACGGCGATGGCGTCATCGACGGCAAAGACCAGGTGAACCTTGCGAAGGGTGGCTGGTATGGCGCTCCCACAACGATCGGTATCAACCTCACATTCAAGTACAAGAACTTCTCGCTGTTCATCCTCGGTGTAGGCGGCTTTGGCGGTCACGGCATCAAGGGTCAGAAGAACGGCTCGGAGGACAACTACTGGTGGATCTCAGGCGAGGACAAGTACTCTTCAGTCGTGCGTGACCGCTGGACACCTGAGACGGCCAGTACCGCCAGCTATCCGCGTCTGACCACTCAGAGTGGTGCCAACAACAACACGACCTCTGATTTCTGGATCTACTCTACCTCTCGCTTCGATCTGGCCAAGGTTCAGCTGACCTACGACTTCCCGAAGTCGATTATCGGCTACGGTATCGTCAAGGGCCTCTCTGCCTACATCAGCGGCAACAGCCTGCTGACGCTGGCTAAGGAGCGCAAGATCCTGGAGATGAACACAGGCTCAGCCCCGCAGGCCCGTTTCTACAATATTGGTGTGAAAGTGGCTTTCTAATAGAAGATTGAACAAACAAAAATGAAGATTATGAAACTTAAGAATATTATTTTGTTCGGTACCGCCACATTGGCACTTGCAGCCTGTGACGACCTCTTCGAGCCGGCTCTGGAGAACAACCAGGACATCTCGCAGATGTACACCGATCCGCAGTTTGCCCGTGGCATCATGGACAATGCCAATCTGGTGCTCCCCTACGATGAGAGTCCTACCACCGAACTGGCTACCGACAATGCCGTTTCTAACGACAACAGCAATAACTACAAGCGTATGACCGACGGTACGTACTGGACTTCGCAGACCAACCCCATCAACCAATGGGAGACGCGCTATCATGCCATCCAGTACCTGAACCTCTTCCTAGAGGGTGCCGATCAGGTGGCTTGGGACTATTCTTCCGAGGCCTTGAGCGAGATGCACAAGGATAACTACAAGGGTAATGCCTACGCTCTGCGCGGTCTGCATTTCTTCTATCTCCTCCGTGCCCATTGCGGTATGGTCGGTGGTCAGCTGCTGGGTGTGCCCATTCACCTCTCTTCTGAGGATGCAGCCTCTGATTTCAATCAGCCGCGTAACACCTTCAAGGAGTGTATCGATCAGATTATGGCCGACTTCGATGAGGCGCTGAAGTATCTGCCTCAGGAGTATGGCGACATCAGCGAGGGTGCCGTTCCTGCCAAGTATGCGCAGATGGGTGGTACCGCCGATGAGTACAACCGTGCCTTCGGTAAGCTGCAGCGTGGTAAGATCGACGGCCGCATGATTGCCGCCTTCAAGGCTCAGGTAGCCCTCTTCGCTGCCTCTCCCGCCTATGCCTCAGCCGGTGCGATGACCTACGAGCAGGCTGCTCAGTATGCGGCTGCCTCTCTGAAGAACGTCGGTGGTGTGGCTGGTATGGATCCCGACGGCTGGCGTTGGTTCAACAACACGGCAATGATCGAGAGCTTCGCCTTCGATAACCCCGATCCCGCAGAGATCTGCTGGCGCGGTACGGTGGGCGACGGCCACAGCCTCGAGGATGATAACTATCCTCCCTCGCTGCTGGGTAATGGTCGTGTGAACCCCACACAGAACCTCGTCGACGCTTTCCCGATGGCCAATGGTTATCCCATCTCTGACTCCAAGTCGGGCTTCGATGCCAGCAACCCCTACGAGAATCGCGATCCCCGTCTGAAGACTTATATCGTGGTGAATGGCGATCCTATCGGTGCTAACAACACCCCGATCAATACTGCTGCCGACAACACCGAGACCCTCGACGGTCTCAACCGCGAGAACGGTAAATCGACGACTACAGGTTACTACCTCCGTAAGCTCTTGCGCGACGATGTGAACCTGAATCCTGCCGCCAACAAGCGCCACTTCGCTGCCCGTATCCGTTATACCGAGATCTTCCTCGCCTATGCCGAGGCAGCCAACGAGGCTCAGGGCCCGAAGGCCAACGTGGGTGGTGCCAACTTCTCTGCCTACGATGTGATCAAGGCGCTCCGTCAGCGTGCTGGCGTGGGTGGCAAAGACGATCCCTATCTCGAGGCCTGTGCCCAGGATAAGGAGAAGATGCGTGAGCTGATCCGCAACGAGCGCCGTCTGGAGCTCTGCTTCGAGAACCACCGCTTCTGGGATCTCCGCCGCTGGAATGCCAATCTTAACGAGACAGCCAAGGGTGTCAGCATTACCAAGAACAACTACAACACCATCGATGTAGAGACGCGCAACTACAAGGATTATATGTACTTCGGCCCGATCCCCTACAGCGAAGTGAAGAAGTGGAACAACCTCTCGCAGAATGACGGTTGGAAGTAAGAAACAATGTATAATAGAAAAGAAAGATGAATATGAAACGTAATATTTTTAATCTCATCTGCGGATTAGGTATCCTGAGCAGTTTCTGTGCCTGCAAGAACGGCGATATCGATTTCCCCGACTATGAGAAGGGTACGACGGCCTATTTCGCTTATCAGTATCCCATCCGAACCATCGTTCTGGGTGACGATGAGCCTGATCTGACGCTCGATCACGCTCATAAGTGCCAGATCCAGGCCACCTTCGGCGGTTCGTATAATGGTTCAAATGGTGTTGTAGAGGTCGCTGTCGACGAGTCGCTTTGCAACAACCTCTTCTTCGAGGACGGTTCTCCTGTGAAGGCTATGCCCAGCAGCTACTACCAACTCTCCACCACATCGCTGGCCTACAACGGCACGATGAAGGGTGTGACTGAGGTTCAGCTCACCGACGCTTTCTTCAACGACCCCGACGCCGTGAAGACCACCTACGTGATTCCTCTGGTGATGACCGGTCAGACTGGTTTCGCCGGTATCCTCGAGGGTAAGCTGAACGAAGGACAGACTGGTCCGCGCACCAATCCCGAGGCTTGGGATGTGCTCCCGATGGACTATGTGCTCTACTGCGTGAAGTACCAGAACAAGTATTCTGGCTGGTGGCTCACCCATCACACCACCTCTACGGCCGACATCGAGCATGCCCAGACGGTGGAGATCAAGACGCTCTCGCTCAACTCCTGCGCTTATGCGGTTTCCTATCAGGACGGCGACAAGATCTACAATGCCGAGCTGCAGCTCACCTTCGACGGTAGCGAGAAGTGCACTATCACCGCTCTGACCGACGGTGTGACGGCTACGGGTTCCGGTTCTTGGGGCGACGATACTGAGAAGAAGGCCTGGGGCGACAAAGACCGTGACGGTATGGAGCTCGACTACAACGTCACCTTCGCCGATGGCAAGTCGTTCTCTACGAGTGAGAAGCTGGTATGGCAGCGTAGTGGTGTCATTCCTGCCAACGAATTCTCTCCTGTTTATCAAAAATAACGCTAAAAATTGGGAACAATGAAAAAGCAATATATCATCATCGCACTCGGAGCCATGCTGATGGCTTCGTGTGCCGACGAGTTCGACCGCCATTTCGAGGTAGGACGCCCTGACAAGACGGAGAAGTACGCATATCTGACGGACTATAAAGCCCTGAAGGAGTATGTCTCTGACCCCAATTTCCATCTGGGTGTCGGTACTGATGCCGAAGACTATGCCAAGCAGGGTGTATCCTATGTGGTGACCAACGCCAACTTCAACGAGACCGTTGCCGGCAACGCCATGAAGATGGGTTCCGTGGTCGATGAGAATGGTAACATGAACTTTGCCACCGTTGAGTCGTATGTGAACACGGCCGCTGCTGCCGGCATGAATGTCTATGGCCACACGCTGGCCTGGCACGCCCAGCAGCCGGTAAAGTGGCTCAACGCCCTGATTGCCGATAAGGACGACCCCGACTATGTGCCTGGCGAGAAGCAGGTCATCGAGGTAGAGGAGGAAGCCACCTGCATCAAGGTTATTTCCGAGGATATGGTGGATGCCGCCTGGGATACCCAGTTCTGGCTCCTCTTCGATCAGAAGTTTGCTGAAGGCGACTCATGGGAAGTGTCTATGCGTGTTCGTGCCGATAAGGAGTGCGACGCCGGCACCCAGACCCACAATGCCCCTGGTGAGTACATCCACTGGGCAGCCATTGGTACCGTACATTTCACTACCGAGTGGACCGACTACACAGCCAGCGGCACTATCACCGCCGAGCAGAATGGCGGTTACTCCATCGCTTTCAACCTCAACGACTTTGCCGATGCCAATACCTATTATTTCGATAATCTCAGCTTCAAGCTGAACGGTCAGGAGCTGATTTCCAACGGTAACTGCGATGACCCCAGCGGCACGGCTAACTACCGCACCAAGGAGTCGCGCGGCGCTACGGTCGACTCTCGCATCGTCGATAAGATTATCGTCAAGAAGGAAGTCGAAGGCGGCGGTGGCAGCGGTGGTCAGGGCTCAGAAACAGTCGTAGAGCGCAACTGTATCCAGGTGATCACGGCCGATATGGCTGAGAACCCATGGGACAGCCAGTTCTGGCTCGTGCTCCCCGAGAGCACCCCGATGCACACGGGTGACTCATGGGAAGTGTCGATGAACGTTCGCGCCGACCTGGAGTGCTCTATCGGCACCCAGACCCACAAGGAGCCCAGCGGCTATATCCATTGGGCAGCTATCGGCAACGTGCCCTTCACCCCACAGTGGACCCAGTACACAGCCAGCGGAACTGTTTCTGCTGAGCAGGATGGCGGCTGGTCTATCGCCTTCAACCTCAACGACTTCGCATCAGCCAACACCTTCTACTTCGACGACATCAGCTTCAAGCTGAACGGCGTAGAGATGATACAGAACGGCGACTGCGAGGATCCGAACAATAAGGCAAGCTTCGTCACGAAGGAAGACCGTGGCGACCTCGTGCCCTCGCGCATCGTCGATCACTATACCGAGAAATCTAGCGGCGGCGGTGGTACCGACGGTAAGATTCCTCTTACCCCCGAGGAGAAGCTCGACACGCTCACTTACGCCCTCGATCTGTGGATCAGCGGCATGATGGATGCCTGCACCAGCGAAGACGGTGTGCTGCAGGTAAAGGCTTGGGATGTTGTCAACGAGGCCATCTCCGGCGGTAATCCCGACAGTGAGGGTGTCTATGCCCTGCAGCATGCTCCCGAGGGCGGCAGTGATACCGACTTCTTCTGGCAGGATTATCTCGATGACTATGACTATGTCCGCACCGTTGTTCGTCAGGCTCGTCAGTATGGTCCTGAGGGCGTTAAGCTGTTCATCAATGACTACAACCTGGAGAGCGACTGGGATCAGAACGGCAAACTGAAGAGCCTCATTGCCTGGATCAAGCGCTGGGAGGCTGATGGTACTACCAAGATTGATGGTATCGGCACTCAGATGCACATTTCCTGCTATGCCAATGCAGCTACCCAGGAAAGCAAGAAGAAGGCTATTGAGAACATGTTCAAGCTGATGGCAGCCTCTGGCAAGCTGGTTCGCGTCAGCGAGCTCGATATGGGCTATGTCGATGCAGCAGGTAACTCTGTGATGACTGTTGACATGACCGAGGAGCAGCATCATCAGATGTCAGACCTCTACAACTGGATCATCAAGAAGTACTTTGAACTGATTCCTGCAGCCCAGCAGTGGGGCATCTGCCAGTGGTGCGCTACCGATGCTCCTGCCGACAGTGGCTGGCGCAAGGGTGAGCCCGTTGGACTCTGGGACAAGGACTATTACCGCAAGCACACCTATGCAGGCTTTGCTGATGGTCTTGCTGGTAAATAAGGCATTACCCCATGGGTAATTTTTAGAACTTTACATGTCAAGGCTCCGTGCTCGTGAGAGTACGGAGCCTTTTTTTAGGCTATGCTCACAGCCCGTAGCTAAGCGGCGTCCAGCCCGAAGCTAAAAGACCTTCAGCCCGTAGCTATGAGTCCTCCAGCCCAATAGATGGTGGATTATCAACACGTAAACGTAAAGAAAAACAATAATAGCTTCTCTGTTTCAAAGAAAATGCTTAAATTTGCAGGCGCAATACATAACGACACTAACATGATAAAGAACGTAATCCTACGCCTTGGCGTTATCCTGTGCGCTGTTGTCTGCATTTCCTTGACGGCAGTGGCTCAGACGGCTCGTGAGGAAATCAAAGCCAACAAGTATCTGGCTGGTAGTAATTATCTGGACTACGACCGGCAGTTGCCGACGAAGCAGCTGACACCGGCACCGAAAGGCTACAAACCTTTCTACTTGTCGCACTACGGGCGGCATGGTTCGCGGTGGCTTATCGCTGAAGAGAGCTACACCAGCGTACTGGAGCCAATGCAGAAAGCTCGCACGGCAGGCAAACTGACCGATAAGGGTGAAGAGGTGCTGACACAGATAGAGCGCTTTGCGGCACAGCCTGCACCGGACTTCCCTGCCTTGAATGGCCAATGGCAGGGCGCACAGCCCCGTTTGGGCGACCTGTCGACCGTGGGTGAGCGACAGCACCACGGCATCGGACAGCGTCTGGTGCAGCACTTCCCTGAAATATTCAAGGCTAAAAATGTCAATATCGATGCGCGTTCGACGGTGGTGAGACGCTGCATTCTGTCAATGATTGCCGAGTGTGAGGAGTTAGCAGCAGCCAATCCCACGGCACGCATCCATAACGATGCCAGCGAGGCACTGCAGTATTATATGAACCAGCCGCGCTCAGGATTGGTGGAGGCTGGCGGGCGCAAAGGTCGTGAGATGCGTAAACAGCTGAGCCGGAACATCACTGCCGACCGACTGATGACGGTGCTGTTCAACGACCAGAAATGGGTGAAGGAGAATATCAAGGCCGAGCCGCTGATGTACAACCTGTTTGAGGTGACAACCAATATGCAGAGCCACGACGGTGCTCCTGACCTGTATTCGCTTTTTACCGAAGAGGAAATCTACGAACAGTGGCGCTTAGGTAACATCGGCTGGTATCTCGATTACGGAGCTGCACCGCAGACGGGTGGCGTGATGCCCTTCTCGCAGCGGAATCTGTTGCGGAACATCATTGAGACCACCGACACGGTGACACAGACGCAGGCTACGCTGCGCTTCGGTCACGAAGTGTGTGTGTTACCGTTGGCATGTCTGTTGGAACTGGGTTCTTGCGGTGCTGTAGTCGATGACCTTGACCAGTTGGATGCCGTTTGGCGTAACTATCGCATTTTCCCTATGGGTTGCAACATCCAGTTGGTGTTCTATCGCAAAACTCAAAACTCAAAACTCAAAACTCAAAACCCCGATGACATCTTGGTCAAGGCCCTGTTAAATGAGCGTGAGGTGACGCTGCCCGTCCAGACGACACAGTACCCCTATTACCGGTGGAGCGACCTGCGCCAATACTATTTAGACAAGTTGGCCGCTTACGATGCCAAGGAGGCTGCAATGCTGAAAAAGGACGAGCCGGAGGCCAGATACAGGAAATATTATACAGGACTCCCCATTGACGTGAAGCCCGTCAAGCGACCGGTATTCCCCAAGAACGAGGTCAACCTGAAGGATGTCGGCGGTGTCGGCGACGGCATCACGCTGAACACGGAGGCTATTGCCAAAGGTATCAGCAAGCTCTCGAAGCAGGGCGGCGGACGGCTGACCATACCTGAGGGCATTTGGCTCACGGGACCCATTATGCTGAAGGACAACATCGAGCTGCACCTGCAGAAAAATGCCATCGTGCTGTTCTCGTCAGACAAGACACTCTACAAGGATAAGAATCCTAAGGCTCAGCGCGCATTGGCCTGCATCAGGGCTTCAAAGCGCAAGAATATTGCCATCACGGGTTCAGGCATTATCGACGGTAACGGTGCCTACTGGCGTGCTGTGAAGCGCAACAAGGTGAGCGACGTGGAATGGAGCCAGTACCAGCGTGTTGTCGGTGGTGTAGAGCGTGACAAGGGCAAACTTTTCTATCCCTGGAGCAAGAATGTCGATGACAATATTGCCGCCACACCCGAGGAGCAGGACAAGATGCGCAACGACCTGATACGTTTGACCGACTGTGAGAATGTGCTGATAGAGGGCGTCACGGTGCAGAATGCGCCGAAGTTCCACGTACACCCGCTGAACTGCCGTAACGTCATCGTCGACGGTGTGACAGTGCGCTGCCCGTGGAATGCCCAGAACGGCGATGCCATCGATTTCTCCGACGTCAACGTGGGTCTTATCGTGGATTGCACGGTGGATGCAGGCGATGATGGCATCTGCATGAAGAGCGGTATGATGAAACCCAAGTCGCCTGCCAATGGCTGCGAGGACATCGTCATTCAGGACAATACGGTCTTCCATGCCCATGGCGGTTTTGTGCTCGGCAGTGAAACTGTCAGCGGCATACGTCGTATCGTGGTGCGTCACAACCGCTTCAGCGGCACTGACACAGGTCTGCGTTTCAAGAGTGGCATTGGCCGAGGCGGTAAGACAGAGCAACTCTATATCTCGGACATTGTGATGACCGACATCAAGGATCAGGCCATCGTCTTCCAGTGCGACTATGTGGACCGTCCCGCAGGCAGCGACCCCAACAAGGTTCCTGAGTACACCGAAGAGCAGAAACGCTTAGCTCCTGACTTCCAGGACATCCACATCAGCAATGTCACCTGTCATGGTACCCATACGGGCATCAAGGCCAGCGGTATTCTGGGGTTGGACTGCGTACACGACATCGACATCAAGAACACCACTATTATATATCATAAGGTAGGACAGCAGATTGACGAAACGTCTGCCAAGCTACAGTTAGAGAACGTGAAACTGGAAGCGCTTCGCTAATTCTTACACCTAAAGGTATAAGCGAGCAAAGCTCGTAGGATAATTGATAATTGATAATTGAAAATTGATAATTAATATTAAGCGTTATAAATTAATCATTATGAAAAAACTGTTTTTCGTCAGCATGCTGCTGACAGCAGCTTTAGCTGCACAGGCCCAGATGGGCACGAAGATTGCCCCCAAGATGGCTAAAGGTACTGAGAAAGTCTACGTGACGAAGTCTGTTTCAACCATTCCTGGCCAAAAGGAAATCAACATCACAGCCGAAACCAAGTACAATGTTGTCGACGCTACTGCCGACGGCTACCTGATTGAAGCCGTAGTCACCTCTTTTGCATCAGACGTTACAGACGACAATGTCGCCGGAAAAATCCTGACGGCTTCTGAGGAGTTGATGAAGGGTTTGAAAATCCGTCTGGCTACCAACAAGGATGGCAAAGTGGAGAAGATTGCCAACTATGAAGAGCTGAAGCCTCAGATAGAGAGTATGAGCAACCAGCTCGTCGACAAGATGCTGGAGGCCGTCCCCCAGTTGAGCCAGATGATGTCCAAGGACGTGCTCAAGACCCAGGTGACGGAGAGCATCAATGAGGAGAGCCTTGTCAAGTCCATGCAGAGCGCCACCAGCGTACTGACGCTGAACGGCAAGACGCTGATGACTGGTGCCCAGGAGGAATATGTCAACGAGATGGGTGTCAAGATGAAGCGCATGTATTTTGTCAACGGCAAGAACATCACCACTAACTCCAGCATGGACATGAGCAAGGATGAGTTGAAGAAGCTCGTCATCGCACAGGTTGAGAAAATGGCTCCCGAACAGGCCAGCGTCGTCAAGGAGAACATCGACGCAGTCATGGACAGCGGCATGATCAAGATTGACGTGAAAGAGACTGCCACCTACGAATTGGCTGACGACAACTGGGTAAAGTCCATCAAGGCCGAAGTTGCCAACGAGACAATGGGTCAAAAGATGACTGTCGCCACTACCGTAACATTGAAGTAATTAGAGGTTAGTAGTTAGTGGTTAGGGAATAGAGGTTAGAGCATGGAGAAACGAAAATGGAATGCCAGGTCATTATGGCCGATATGGACGATGATGGGACTTGCTGTGGCATGTTTCTGTTTCTTCCAGTTATGGTATCCTTTTCATTTCTTTTTCAAGGGACAGAACCAGCTGTTCTTGATGTCGTGGGCGTACGTGGGTACGCTGTTTGCCAAACCGGCTTGGGCTGCTTGCCTGATAGGGGAATTCCTGACGCAATTCTATTACTATAGTTTTGCAGGTGCAGCCATTCTTACGGCATCACTCTCCCTCTTGTTCTGGCTGTCATACCGCTCTCTCGTCAGCCTGCAGCTTAACAGACTGACCTGGTGGATGGCGCTGATGGTGGCCTTGGCTGTCACCGTGCGTGAGGCTTCGTGCCATCTGTTCTACGGCTATACGCTGTCGTCCACCTTTGCCCTGATAGGTGGGCTGTTCATGTTTTTGATGATTAACGTTAACGGGAACGCTAACTGGTTCGCACGTATATTTAGATGTAAGAAGGTTAGCGTTGTCGTTATCGTTAAAATCGTGACAGGTACGCTGTTTTGCTACTGGCTCTTCGGCTATGGCGTTTGGCCTTTCCTGCTGTTGTCGACTATCGTCATCTGGAGGGTGACGGTGCCTGTAGCTGTGGCCTTTGCCTGTCTGTTGCCTGTCGTGCGAAGCCACTACAACCTGACCTTTGCTGCACTGTGTCAGTATCCGGGTGTTGAAAGCATGCACACTCCTGACTTTGCCAGAGAAACCGACATGCACATGATTCACAGCTACCAGGCGGGTGACTGGGACGATGTGGTGGCAATAGCTGAGGCCGACCCTGTGCTGAACAGTTTTAGGGCGATGGACGGTTCCGTCATGAAGCTTTCACCGGAAGAATATGTTTCGTCCAGCCTGCGTCGGTTCATATACAACCTCGTTCAGGCACAACGCGGCAAACTGCCTGACGTGCTCATGAACTATTATCCTAACTATCTGGGTACTTTCACCAGTATGATTGGTACGAAAATACCCTGGATGATTTTCATGAACCTGCATGAGTTCTACTATGCTATTGGCGACATCTCACGTGCCGAACGAGGCGCATTCATGGCGTGTGTGTCCGTTCCTGGCAACCGTAATGCCTACACTATTCAGCGACTGGCAGAGTGTGCGTTGGTAAGGAACGACCAAAAAATCGCCGAGAAGTTCCTTGGGCTGTTGCGTCAGACTATACCCTATAGGGAGTGGGCTGAGCGTGCCCCAAAGGATGCCCGCTACAGGCAGAAAGCACAGTATGTCAATCGGGTGGACTCCGTGTCTCCGAGCGAGGATTCGCATCCCATCATGACCGAACTGCTTGCGTCAAATCCAGAGAACAAGGTGGCATTGGACTATATGCTGTGCAGCCAGCTGGTCAAGAAGGACATTGACGGCTTTAAGCGCGACTATGACCAGTACTACGTTCAACGTTCAACGTTCAATGGTCAGTGTCCAAAGCTCTATCAGGAGGCCCTGTGCATTTGGTTGATGAACCAAAAAGCGACAGACGAGGAGTGGCAGAAGTACATCAAGGATGAGCAAGTCACGAACCGTCTGCAGGAGTATATGGCGGAAAAGGGTAGTCCTCGCTTTGCTGATACCTATTGGTACTATTTCGACATGTTTAACCTTGAAAAGTGAAGCTTTTAAAGTGAATACAGGAGTAAAATTGCTGTCGTTGATCGGTTATTGGTTATCGTTAACGTTTTCGTTATCGTTATCGTTAACGTTAACGTTATCGTTATTATCCTGTACGCCCACACCACATGACGTGAAACAGAGCAATGAGGAGGCAGATATCTATCCCGACTACAAGGATGTAACCATTCCCGTGAACATTGCTCCGCTGAATTTCCTCGTCAGGGAAGCCGATGCTGTGGAGGTCAAGGCTGGCGAACTGGTCGTCAGGAGTCGTGGCGGCTCTGTCGGGTTCGACATGCGGGAGTGGCGCAGGTTGATGGAAGAAAACGCGGGCAAAAGCTCAAACCCCCAATCAATCTCCGTTCAGGTGACGGTACTGAAAGACGGGCAGTGGATAGCTTACAAACCGTTCAATTGGTATGTCGTCAACGACCCCATTGACAGCTATGTGACCTACAGACTGATAGAACCCGCCTACTCCGTTTGGAATAGGCTTCAAATCATCCAGCGCTGTGTCGAGAACTTCGACGAATATGCACTGGCAGACTACAATCTGCAAGAAAACCGTTGCATGAACTGCCACGTTCCCGGCAGTCAGGACCCCCAACTGTCCATGTTGTATGTCAGAGGCAAGGGCGGTGGAGCCATCCTCAACCAGAACGGACGACTGCGTAAGCTGGACATCAAGACACCCGACATGGTGGCCACATCCACGTATTTCCAGTTTGGACCATCAGGGCGTTACATCGTTTTCTCTGACAATGTCGTCGTGCCTGCTGTCCAGTCAATGCCGCAGAAGAGGCTGGAGGTCTATGATACAGCGTCAGACGTCTATGTGGCTGATCTTGACAGGAATGTCATTATCCATTCTCCGCTGTTGTGTGACACAACCCGCTTAGAGACATTCCCTACGTTCTCTCCTGACGAAAAGTACATCTATTTTTGCTCGTCGCCGAGCGTTGACTTGCCCCGTGATTACAAGCGCCTGAAGTATGTATTGGCAAGAATCCCCTTTGACCCGTCTACCGGCACTATTGGCACACACGTCGACACATTGTTTACAGAACGCAGCGTCTGTCATCCCAGAGTTTCACCCGATGGCGAGCAGCTGCTCTTCACCGTGCAGGACTATGGTACCTTCCCGATATGGCACAAAGAGGCCGACCTGTGGATGATGAACCTCCGTACTGGCGAGATAGACACGCTGCAGATGGTGAACTCCAGTCAGTGCGACACCTATCACAGCTGGTCCAGCAACTCACGTTGGTTTGTCTTTGCCTCAAAACGCGACGACGGCTTGTATGGCAAACCTTATTTCTGTTATGTTGATAAAAACGGCAAGGCTCACAAACCTTTCTGCCTGCCGCAACACAATCCCACCTTCTACGACGACTTCCTAAAGTCGTTCAATGCCCCCGAGATGGTCAAAGGCAAAATCCCCTTCAATGCTGTCGACGTGGCGAATGCCATGAAGCGCCCTGCCGAGCCCTTCACGTCAGAGTGACTGTTGTGAAGCTTTGAAGTCAGATGGTGTCATCCCTGTCTCCTTCTTAAAACATTTGGAGATATTATTTTTTCTTGTCGTAGGCGTGCAAGGGGTAGTCGGTGGTGAAGTGCAGGCCACGGCACTCCTTGCGCTCTAAGGCCCAGCGGGTGATGAGGTAGCCCACGTTGATCATGTTGCGCAGTTCGCAGATGTCGCGGGTGGCGCGGACGCGCTTGAACAGTCGCTCGGTTTCCTCGTAGAGCATGTCAAGGCGGTCCCAGGCACGGTGCAGGCGCAGGTCGCTGCGTACGATGCCGACGTAGTTGGACATGATTTGGTTGACCTCGCGGACGCTCTGTGTGATAAGCACCTTCTCCTCGTTGGTCATGGTGCCTTCGTCGTTCCACTCCGGCACGCGGTCGTTCCAGTCGTACAGGTCGACATGCGCCAGCGAGTCTTTGGCGGCAGCATCGGCATAGACCACGGCCTCGATGAGTGAGTTGGAGGCCAGACGGTTGCCGCCATGCAGACCGGTGCATGAACATTCGCCGAGGGCATAGAGGCGCTCGATGCTGGACTGTCCGTTGAGGTCGACTTTGATGCCGCCGCACATATAGTGCGCTGCGGGGCGGACGGGGATGTAGTCGGTGGTGATGTCGATGCCGATGCTGAGGCACTTCTGGTAGATATTGGGGAAGTGGTGGCGCGTCTCGGCAGGGTCTTTATGCGTGACGTCTAAGCAGACATGGTCCAGACCGTGTATCTTCATCTCCTTGTCAATAGCCCGGGCTACAATGTCACGCGGAGCCAGTGACAGGCGTTCGTCGTACTTCTGCATGAACTCCTCGCCGTTGGGCAGCTTCAGGATGCCACCATAGCCGCGCATGGCCTCGGTGATGAGGTAGGCGGGGTGTGTCTCGCTGGGGTTGTGGAGCACCGTGGGGTGGAACTGCACAAACTCCATGTCGGCCACGGTACCCTTGGCACGATAGACCATGGCGATGCCGTCTCCGGTGGCAATGACGGGGTTCGAGGTGGTCATATAGACTGCACCGCAGCCGCCAGTACACATGACGGTGATTTTAGCCAGATAGGTGTCAACACGTCCTTCTTTAACTTCTTTAACTCCGTTAACTTCTTTAACTACTTGAGGCGTAAGCACGTAGGCGCCGTAGCACTGGATATTGGGCGAGCGGCGTGTGACGCGGACACCTAGGTGGTGCTGGGTGATGATTTCCACGGCGAAATGGTTTTCCTTGACATCGATGTCGGGGCAGTTGCGCACAGCTTCCATCAGTCCGCGCTGTATTTCTGCACCCGTGTCGTCGGCATGGTGCAGGATGCGGAATTCCGAATGACCGCCCTCGCGGTGCAGGTCGAAGTTTCCGTCGTCCTTGCGGTCGAAGTTGACGCCCCAGCTGACGAGTTCCTCTATCTGCTCGGGAGCCTTGCGCACTACCTGCTCCACGGCAGCACGGTCGCTGATGTAGTCTCCGGCAATGATGGTGTCGGCAATATGCTTGTCGAAGGTGTCGACCTTCAGGTTGGTGACAGAGGCGACACCGCCCTGGGCGAACGACGTGTTAGCCTCGTCGAGACCTGCCTTGCAGATCATACATACCTTGCCCTTTTTAGCGCGGGCCACCTTCAGTGCATAGCTCATGCCGGCCACACCGGCTCCGATAATAAGGAAATCGTACTTGTAAACCATATTTTTACGCTTTCGCTAATTGATAATTGATAATGGATAATTGATAATGGAAGTATCTATTCGATACATTTCATCAGGAAGTCTACGGCGCCGTTGACACCGAACTTACGGACGTCCAGCGATATGTCATAGTTTGTGGCATCCTTCCAGTCGCGCCCGGTAAACTTCTTCGTGTACAGTTCGCGGCTGTAGTCGTTGTCCACAATCATGGCTGCAGCGTCCTGTTCGCTGATGTCGTACTTCTCGGCAATGCGCCGCTTGCGGCAGTCCACGCTTGAGTGGATGAAAATCTTCAGTGCGTTAGGATGGTTCGCAAAGATGTCGAATCCGCAACGACCCACTATGATGCACGACTCCTCGTCGGCGATGCTACGGATAGCGTCTGCCTGAGCCTGAAACAGTGCGTGGCTGGTGTTCTCCTGCTCCTGTCCGTCGTATGTGGCATTTGCCATATAGTTGCGGTAGAAGTTGGTGAAGTCGTCGCGCCACAGCGGGTTACGCATCTCGATCTTCTCTACGGCATCCTCCACGATTCTCATCCGCGAGGCCACCTCGTTCAATATCTGCTTATCCAGCAGTTTCACTCCGAGCCGGCGTGCCAGCTCCTCTCCAATCTCATGTCCACCAGTACCAAACTGACGGCTGATGGTAATAACAAATTTGTCCTCCTTGTTCATACCCTATATAGTTTTAACGCTACAAAGTTACGAAAAAAAGAGAGAAATGCAAAAGAAAAACTCGTTTTTCTTCATTCACTCGCACAATACCTTACATACCCGGTCCTGGAAAGCCTTGCCCGTAGCGTTGCGCATCACTCCCTGGTTGATGATGGCAAAGCACAGCTGGCGACCGTCCTTCATCGTACAATAGCCCGCCAGACTCGAGATGCCTGTCAGCGTTCCTGTCTTTGCACGGACGTTGCCCTGTGCTGCCGTTCCCCGCATGCGTTTCTCCAGTGTGCCGTCCACACCTGCAATGGGCAGTGACTGCAACAGCGGCTGACGTATGGACGGTGTGCGCCACGCATGGCGCAGCAGGGCACACAGCAACTCCGCCGATACGTAGTTGTAAAGCGACAGTCCTGAGCCGTCAGCAACCTTATAGGGATAATGTCCCAGTCCCAAGCGGGCAAAGAGCTGTTTGGAGATGTTGCGTGCGTCGCTGGCCCGTGCCAGTCCCTTCTTGGCCGATGCCGCCGTTTGGTAGAGCATCGACTCGGCGTAGAAGTTGTCGCTGACTTTCATCATGCGCTCCAGCACCTCGGCAATGGGGCGCCGCAGCGTTCCCACCAGTCGGGCATTGGCAGGCATGGCGCTGCTCGTCAGTCGGGCTCTCTCAAGGTTGATGCCCGACCGTGCCACCTCCTCGGCAAACACCTGCAGAAAATTGTCTTTGCGGCCTATGGACAGCGGTGTCAGCATGGGGTTGTCATCGTCCCAGCACCAGCCTTCACCGTAGTCCTGCATCTCCTTCATAGAGCGGTCGGCCACCAGCATACCGTGGATGCTGTCGATGCCTATCCGTCGCACACACGATGCCAGCACCGCCACGTCTTCGACGGTCAGCATGGGGTCGAAGCCGCCTACACAGTAGACGTTACCCACCAGTGTCGTTCCTACGATGTCGCCTGTATAGTAGATGCATGTCTGGTATTCATAGTCGCTGCCCAACTGGTCGAGAGCGGTGATGGCTGTCACCAGTTTCATGCACGATGCCGGCCGCATCAGCTGGCGGTGGTTGTAGGTGTAGAGTGCTGAGTCGCCTGTCAGGTCATAGACCATCAGTCCTACCTGCGACGTCTCAAACATCGGGTCGCGCAGCAGCGAGTCTAAGCGGATGCGTAGCGAGTCCTGTGCAGCCATGCTGACAGAGACCCAGAGTATAAGGAGAAAAAGCTTGGTTCTATTCATAATGATTGCAAAGGTAGTAAATAATTCATAAAATCAGCCGCCTACGGCGGGAAATTTTTGTCAGGTGTTTCCGGAACAGTAGCGGTCAAAGGCCTCGCGGTAGGCTTCAGTGACGCGGATGATTTCGTCGCCGATATAGACGCAAAGGTTTCGGTCGACCGTTCGTATCTTGTCTAAGCGGACAATGTACGAGCGGTTGATGCGCATAAAGGCATCTTGTGGCAGCGCATCTTCCACGGCCTTCATGGTCATGTGAGTAGTCAGCGGCAGGCGTTCCCCCTCGACATGGAAGCGCACGTAGTCCTTCATGCCTTCGACAAAAAGGATGTGGTCGAAGCTGATTTGCCGCAGTTCGCCGTCGACCCTGATAAACATGGATGTCTTGTTAGCGTTGGCAGGTGCAGCAGGTGCAAACCACTGCCGGGCTTTTTCGACGGCGGCAATGAACTTGTTGTAGCGGATGGGCTTTAGCAGGAAGTCGATGGCGCTGACCTCATAGCTCTCGAAGGCATACTCCTTGAAGGCCGTCGTGAAAACGACCTTTGTACCCTCGGGCAGCATGTGTGACAGCTCCATGCCGTTGAGATCGGGCATCTGGATGTCCAGAAAAAGCAGTTTGGGCTTCTGTTCCTTTATGGCATTGATGGCTTCTACAGAGTCAGTAAAGGAACCCAACAACTGCAGTTCTGGAGTCTTTGCCACAAACGACTCCAAAAGCTTGACAGCCAGAGGCTCGTCGTCGACAATCATGCAAGATATAGTCATAACACTAAACGTTCAACTTAATACAAACGTGGTAAATATCATTCTCAAGCGACTGCTGCCAGGTGTAGCGGTCCTTATAGATAAGGTCCAGACGGCGGCGGGTGTTCTCAAGGCCTATGCCTGAGCCGCTTCGGTCGGCATCATCCTTAGGATAATTCGTATTCTCGCAGGTAAAGACGACGGTGTTGTCTTTTTGTTCCAAGCGGATGTCAATCATCGAACTCCGGCTGCTGCTCACTCCATGTTTAAAGGCATTCTCGATGAGTGAGATAAACAATAGCGGGGCTATATTTAATTGATAATTGATAATTGATAATTGACAATTGACTGTCGTCATCTCATTGCAGCGCAGCTTCATCAGTGCAATATAATTGCGCATGAACTCCACCTCGCCCTTTATGGGCACCATCTTCTTGTTGGTCTCATACATCGCATAGCGCAGCAGGTCGCTCAGCTGGGCGATGGCATCCTGGGCGGCATCGGGGTCGATTTGTGTCAGACTGCTGATGTTATTCAGCGTGTTAAAGAGGAAGTGCGGATTGATCTGGTTCTTCAGCCAGGCAAGCTCGGCCTCGGTGTTCTTGGCCTTTTCTTCCTTCAACTGCTGACGGATTTCACGTGTACGGATAAAGTGGCGGATGCCGATAGCGACGGCTACTATCACGCAGTTCAGTACCAGGAACATCAGGAAGCCCGAGAAGAAGCCTATCCACATGTTGGCAGTCATCTCAGGCATGTTGGGGATGTTGTTCCTGTGGTAAAAGACCATGAAGAACTGCGAGTTCAGACCGAGAATCATGACGAGGTTGATCAGCACGAACAGCCAGTAGCGACGCTTGAAGAACAGATAGGGCCCCAACAGGTAGAAGTTGACGAAGTACACCACCAAGGGCGACCGGAACAGTCCCCATACCACGAAGAACGACGTACGGGTGGCATTTGTGTCCTGTGTGCTCAGAAATGTAGCCAGTGGCATTGCGAACAGTACTACTGCCCACACTGCCACTTGTGCTGCAAAGAGCCAAATGTCTTTTTTCTCTATTTTCTTCATGATGGTTGCAAAGGTACAAAATAAATTGAAAATTGAAAATTGGAAATTGAAAATTATGCTGCCACCATGTAAAATTGCTCCTTACTGTGGCATGTTGCCAGAGCCTGTGTTGCCGGAGCCTACGCTGTTGATGACCTCGCCCTGCGACTGGTGTTCGATGAAGTCGTCCTGTATGCGGTTGACGTGTTGTTTGGAGGCCGTCTTCGAGTTGCCGAAGGTGTAGCTGACGGTGAAGCTGACGCCGTAGATGGGTACTTTGATCTTGTTGTGGCTGATGAAGTCCTTGCCGCGGCTGCTGCTCTCAATCATGATGCTGCCGCCGTCGTTGAGCCCCGTCATACCTGAGAGACTCAGGGTCAGCTTGTCGTTGAGCAGCGACTTCGAGAGACTGGCCGTCAGGAGGTTGAAGCCGCCGTTCCATCCCTGCAGGGTATAGCTCTTGGTCGAGGCGATGGCGAAGGCGCTGAGTTTCAGGTCCCAAGGCAGTGTCTGCTGCACGCCAGCCATGATGTTGGCGGTCCATCCGTTGTTGCTCTGGTCGAGGGCATCGCTCTTGATGTCCATATAGTTCACGGCACCGTTCATGAAGAGGCGCGTATTCTTGGTCAACAGGTAGTTGGCGTAGGCACTCAGGCCTGTCTGATGGCTCTTGACTACATTGCCGTAAGTAGTGTTCAGAATGTCGTTGTCATCGTAGAAGCTGTACTGCGAGATGCCGTTGTCAGTGAAGTTGTGGTGCAGGTTCAGGTTCAGCATCAGTTTCGAGGTGAACATGTTATACACCAGCGACATGTTGTGGCTCTTCTCCACATCTAAGTTGGGATTACCGTAGGTCAGCGCGATGGGATTGGTCTTGTCGACGTAGGGGTTCAGGTAGGAAATGCCGGGGCGCGAGATGCGCATGTTGTAGGTCAGACCGAGGTTGCTGCCAGTGCCCAGCGTGTACTGCAGACTGGCAGAGGGCACCAGCGAGCCGTAGCTGGTCTTGAAGTCGTCGCCGTTGCCCAAATGATACTCCACATCCTGCCATGTGTATTCGTAGCGCAGACCGCCCTTGGCACTGAATTGGTTCCACTTGCCCGTGTATTCACCGTAGCCAGCCAGGATTTTGTTCTTGTATTCGTACTCCGAGCTCGATGAGGGGTCGTAGACGTCCTTCAGATAGTATTTCGAGTCAGAGGTGGCATCGTGCAGCTGCAGTTTGCTGCCTAAGGCTAACGACTGTCCGCTGCCGAGGGGCATGGTGTAGTCAATCTGGAAGGTGTGGTTGGTGGTCTTCTCCTTATTCTCCGAATAGCGGTCC
>JAEEGK010008427.1_pt1 | contig 24343 bp, 20 predicted proteins | sample 8958771 | NCBI WGS metagenome assembly JAEEGK01 (sample SAMN16246547, study PRJNA631951) | gut metagenome | biome: gut microbiome; feature: rumen; material: SC-attached | host: Bos | place: Iran: Karaj | collected 2018-10
TAGTTGTTGATCATGGTCTTGGTCAGAACCTTATTCTCCTCCGGATTACGGGTGGCACCCTTTAAGCGCTCCTCCAGAAAGGTAGTAACCTGATCCATGTACAGGTCGATCTGCGGGATCTCACCGGGCCTGGTGTATTTCACGGTATCCAGATCATGCAGGATCTTCCTCAGTCTGTTATGTGTGTCGCTGTCCATTTTCTCCCCTTTACGTAAATAACGGCATGTTCTTACTTGCTTGTTGCCGTCTGAATATCACAACACGTCATGTGCTAACACTAGTTTATAGTTTTCAAGACTACATGACAAGATATCGATGCGCATTTTGTCATTTTGAAAATGATACAAATTTCACACAATTTCGATTTACTTTGATGCTTTAATATGTTAAAATGCGAAAGCGTGGAATACTTTTTTAGGAGAGTGCTATGAAAAGTAAAATACACACAGAAGCAGTAGAAAACATGCTGGAGGCCATCCTGCATATCGAAACAAAGGAAGAAGCTTTTGATTTTTTCGAGGATCTTTGTACCGTAAACGAACTGCTCTCCCTGTCCCAACGCTTTGAGGTTGCATCCATGCTTCGGGATCACAAAACCTATCTCGACATTGCAGAAAAAACCGGCGCTTCCACGGCGACCATCAGTCGTGTCAATCGTTCCCTAAATTACGGAAACGATGGTTATGAGCTTGTTTTCAACAGACTCCCTCAAAAATAATACGCATTTAGAAACAATCTTTTTCCACTAGGGATCAGCCTTTGATTTCGATCACGTCGAGCGGATTTACGTAGCTTCCGTCAAGCATGATTTGATATCCGACGCTGGTCCCGATTGGTTCTATCATGAAAATCGTCGTTCCCTGATAAACCTCATCTCCGATCTTCACAAATGGATCTCCCTGATTGCGATAAATCGTAACATATCCATTTCCATGATCCACCCAAACGTTGTGTCCATAGAGCACGTCATCCTTTACGTCAATGACCGTCCCCTTTGCCGTAGCAACCACCATCGTCCCGGGCGTAGCGGTAATCTTCGCCACGGGTCTGTCAACGCCCTCCGTCACGACATCTGTCGCAGATCCATTAATGGGAAAGCCCGTCGGAAGACTGATGCTTTCGATCTCCTCCGTTAGCTTCTTCTCATTATCAATCTTTTCATTCAGGGTTGCGGAAAGAACCTGTACCTCATTCTCCAGGTTTTGGATTTGCTCTTTCAGCTCCAGCTCCCTTGCCTCCATCTGCGTCTTGACCTTGGCATTTTCATTGGTAAGGTCCGTCATGGTACGCAGCTGTTGATTACTCTTGTCAATTGCCGCCTGCCAGATCCTCTCCTCATAAAACAAAAAACCGAGCAACGCACCAAACGCCGCAAATAAAACAATTACGATCAGTCCCAAAACCCAGGTACGAATCTTAAACTGTCTGACGTTCGCGTCCACTGCATCCGAAGTCACGATAATCACGTGATTGGTTCTTCGTTTCTGATGCTTCTCTTCCATTTGTTACCCTCCTGTGAAAGAAATGTCCTCCAAACAATCCCTCTATGTTTATTTAACGGCGAATTCCCGGCATTCTTTTAGTATTTTATCAAAGGAAAGCGTTCCGCCGAACAAATCTAAGGCACTTCCCACCGTTACGTTCAGTCTCCCCTTGCCAAGCTCTCCCAAGAGACGAAGATCCTCGTAAGCATGTACGCCGCCCGCATAGGTCACGGGAATTCCCTTGTAGTTCCCCAGCATTTCCGCCAGGTCTCGCTCAATTCCCCGATTCTTTCCCTCGACGTCCACGGCATGAATCAAAAACTCATCACAATATTCCGCCAAACAATCTAATAGCTCCGTCGTTACCTTTTCGCTGGTCACCTTCTGCCAGCGATCCGTTACCACATAGTAGTCCTCTCCCACCCTGCGACAGCTGACGTCCAATACCAAACGATCTTTTCCCACAATATCCTTTAGAGCAAGAAGACGATCAAACAGGATTCGTCCATCCTGAAAAACATAGGAGGTCACAATCACGTGAGAAGCACCCGCGTCCAAGAATTCCATGGCATTGTCCGCCCGAATGCCGCCGCCAATCTGTAAGCCTCCAGGATATGCCGCTAGCGCCTTCTTTGCCTGCGCCTCTGTCGCTTCATAATATTCACTGTCCGCGGAATTTAGAAGAATGACGTGACCACCGCGAATGCCTGCCTCTTGATAAAGCTTTGCATAATAATCCGCATCAAACGAAGCCACGAAATTTTCCGTAGCACGATTTCCCTGATCCTTTAGGCTCGCACCCACGATCTGCTTTACCTTACCATTATGAATATCAATACAAGGCCTAAATTCCACCGATGCTTCCTCACTTTTTTCATGATTTGCTAACCGTTTCCTTCGACATGTCATTTACAGGTCCAAGAAACCATGTCATAAACACCTTATGTTATTATATCAAAAAACATTTCATTTGAAAAGATCTGAAAAACAGGTATAATTTCAACCTGAAATGTATTTCAAATTTCTACCTTACAAACATTAGATAGATTTTAGTCTTTCACATGTAGGATTTACCCTTGCACACGGTTTGCTTAGCGTGTATGCTCTATCCGTTGCCCGGTGATGGTGAAGGAGGTATGCATGTCTAAATTAATACCAGGCAACCACGCGCATTTGACGCTGGCAGACCGTCAGTACATAGAGCAGGCACTTAACGACAATGTTTCGTTTCGGGCCATCTCAAGATACCTTTGCAAGGATCCTTCCACCATATCCAAGGAAGTGTTCCTCAACCGCGTTGTTAACACCTATCACAGGGGAAGTTTCATCAATCCTCACAACTTCTGCGTTCACCGTTTTCACTGCAAGGTGATGAATGCCTGCGGCAAGATCATCATCTGCGACAACTACTGCAAGTCCTGCCTGAAGTGCAACGCGGTGTGTCCCCGTTTCGAGAAGGAAGCATGCAAACGCATCACGAAGGCACCCTTTGTCTGCAACGGTTGCGACAAACCCCGTCACAAATGTTCCATCCAGACCAAGTATGACTACAACGCCAAGGCCGCCGACAGAAAATATCGCGAACGCCTTTCAGATTCCAGGTCGGGCGTCAGCCTTACCCCGAAGGAACTGCGCGAGCTTGACGCAGTCGTCAGGCCCCTGATCTGGCAGGGCCAGTCACCATACATGATCGTTGCAAACCATCCGGAGCTTAACGTTTCCGTAAAGACCCTTTACAACTACATCGATCAGGGGCTGCTCCTGACGCGCAACGCGGACCTCAAGAGAAAGGTAAAGTTCAAGGCGCGCAAGTGTCACAAAACACAGATAACGGACCGAAGCGTGTTCATCGGACGCACTTACGCGGACTTTCTGTCCAAATGCGTTAACGAAGGCGATTACTGGGAAATGGACACGGTAAAGTCCTCCCGCGGGAGCCTTAAGTGCATCCTTACGCTTTATTTTCCGCCCTGCGAGCTTCTTGTGGCGCGCCTTATGAACAGATGCACTCCCGGAGCCGTAAAGCTCGAGTTTGCCGCCCTGCAGCGTTCCCTCGGGGACCTGTTTGACTTCGCCTACGTCTTTGAGGCCTTCCTTACGGATCGAGGCTCGGAATTCGGCCGTCCCGATGAACTCGAGGAAGGCAATGACGAGTATCTCAGGACGTCCATCTTTTATTGCGATCCCATGCGAAGCAGCCAAAAGGCGGGCATTGAAAACGTCCACACCATGCTCCGAATGATCCTTCCCAAAGGAACGTGTTTTGAAGGACTGACCCAGTGGGACGTCCGCAAATGCGCCGATCACGTGAACAACGCCCCGCGCAAAAACTTAAATGGCCTGACTCCTTACGAAATGGCACTGCAGACGTTTGGAGAGGACATCGTAAAAAAGTTGCAGCTCCGGTACGTTGCGCCAGATGAAGTGACGCTTTCCCCGAAGCTGCTGAAGCACTAAATTCATGAACAAATCCATCGCCGGGCACGTGAATTGTTAAACTCCCACTTGGCTTGTGGAAATTACCTCTTCACACGCGATTTCCAGAAGCCTGTTTGTCATGCGCGGATTTTTGGAATCATTCACAAATTTCAAGGACATTCTATCACGTTTTGTCTCACCGCGCATTCCAAACATTTAAAAACATACGGTTTTTCAGTGGCATGTTGAAATTAGTTTTACATACAGAATTTACTTTTTCAATTCAGGCTAAGGTTGAGTCACGTCCCCGTGACACACCCATGACTCAACCTTAATTTATCTCATCTCATAAAGGATTTCTCAATGACTGTCATCTCATCGGCCGTTAAGGCTTCGTCGCAGCGTGCATTAATGATGGTGTCCGCGTCCGTGATCAGATAACGATACAATACGTCGCCGTCGTAATTCTCCTCATAAGTCATAACGGAAATACCGTTCACCTCCAGTGCGGGCTCACGCACTGCCTTATCATAATCAAAGCGAATGCTCAGCATCCGGTAATCCTTTCCGGCCTTTGCCTCCTTAAGGATTCTGTTATAGATTGCGGGGATCCCGGTCTGATATATGTCAAAGTGCCAAGTGAAAGTAACCGGAACGTTCTCCTCACCGTCCGGAATCTGATAAACGCCCGTCTCTTGATAGTTCTTATCTTCATTCATTATTTTCCAGTCTTCGTTACTAGCCTCCAGGGTGTATTGATCAAAACTAAGAAGGAAATGTCCCCAGTGATGATTTTGGCCCGAGTGACTTACAAAACGTTCACTGTAGCCGAAAACGCCCATGTCCTTGCCGTCAACGTAGCGCCACGCAAATTCATCATAATCCATGGATAATACAACATACGTAATGATGCCCGTGAGAATCGCGGTAAATCCAATGGGAATCACCACCATGGTGATCACTTTATATAAGATACGACCCATTTTCATTTTTTCTGCCAAGGTTGACAATCCGTGAATTAACAGAATTAAAAGCAGCATGGAAATCCAAATGCAGGGAATGAAAAACACGATCTTCTCCTGATACTGAAGTCCAACCCACACGGTGATCACGGAATGCAAAACGCCGCAAGTCAAAATGAAGGCATATGCCCCGTAAAAACCGAGATTCCTCTTGTTCGCCGGAACCTTCTCCCCATTTTTCACGGCTTTTCTCGCCTTCCCGCGCCATATCAGATAAGAGATCAACTGCACGGCGTAAAGGGCTCCCGCAAAAACCCAAAGCAAAAAACCGGAAAAGTGGAAAAAGCTAGTCTCCATAGCATTTAGATTCATGGTAAGCTGCATTGCCAGATAACCAAGACCCATGCAGATAAACAGGATGGGAAAAATTAGTTTCATGGGTCGCTGCGCCTTTTCGATCGCCTGAAGCTTCATCTTGGGATCGCTCTCGATCTCCGGCGCATTCTTGTCTTCCGTGTAAAAATAATCAATCTTTCCGGCGGAGCAGATAAAATTCCAGCCAGCCTTCTTACAATATTCCACGTACTCCAGATTGCTGTCGATGGTATGGGTGTCAAATTCGCTCCCCTCGGAAAAAATCTCCACCGCAAACCGAAGCTCCTTCGGTTCGCTCTTCACAAAATGAAACTGCGTTGAAGAAGAAACCTTCTCCAGCATCCAGCCGTCCTTCGCCATCTTTTCCAAATATCTCGCCGTCGCCTCAAGATTATCATATTGAACGGCGCGGTTTACTTTTTTTTGATTCGCGTCTTCCTTCATGTGCTTCTCCTTACTCAATTATTTCCATAATTGTTACTTCGCTTCACGTTATCGTATCTGCCTTCATTGCCTGTTTTTGAAAGGCTTCACGGCATGTTTCTCTCATAATCCACCACCTGGGCCTTCAACCTCTCATACTCTTCCTTCAGGACGGCCCGCCCGTTATCCGTCAGCACGTAACTGCGCTTTCGTCCTTCCACGGCCGTCTCCTTGATGAAACCCTGCTTCACAAAATCCCCCAGCAGGGTATACAACGTTCCCGGCCCCAAAACAACTCGCCCGTCCGTCATCTCTGCCACCATCTCCATAATGTCGATGCCGCAGCACTCCGTCTTCAGACAGATCAATATGTAAAACATCTGCTCCGTCAAGGTTTTATACTTCGCCCTTGCCATCCGCGCATCCCTTCCTTTCCGCGTATGAAGATTCTTCTAACTAAAAATCCTTTTGCTTATAAATCCTTCTGCTTATAAATCCTATTGCTTACGAAATTCTTCTGCTTATAAATCCTTTTGCTTACGAAATTCTTTTGCTTATGAAATCCTTTTGCCTATAAATTCTTCTGCTTATATAGATCCTGCTCGCCGCAAGAATTTTGTTTTCAATATCGATATTCAATATTGATTATCGATAATATAACACGATTAGACAGCCTTGTCAATATCGATTTTCGATATTATATAAAATTCCATAAAAAACACGCAAAAAATAACAAAACATCCGCCCGCATGTCGCGGTTTTGGTGCCTTACACGCGAAAAACAATTCTTCCAGGAAATACGTGTCATAGTCCTTGGTTGAGAGACACGCGAAAAGACGATTTCTTACGTATCACGTGTATAACATACACTATTTATCAAAAACTCATGCTAAATCCTATAGAAATATACATGTGTAATGAATCTTTATAGAATTTGACGTGTCATATGTTTTTATGGCATACACGCAAAAAAACCTCATACGGATTTCTGCGTGTACCTGTTACCATATCCTGTTCCTCTAGTTATTCTACCAATGGTTGAATTTCATCCGCATTTTCAACGATCCAGTTATTGTCATGCCCCATAATTCCACTTATAATAGAATCATCTCCGGAGAGTTTGTTTTTCCAAGTCGTTTTTGACAATAAAAGAAAAGGGAATCTTGTTTTAGTTAACCAATAGGGATTGCTCATGAAATGAGAAGAGAAGGAGAAATTATGAACGTTGGAGCCGTGATCGCAACAAAAAGAAAAGCGCTGGGCATGACCCAGAAGGACCTGGCGGAGAAACTGCACGTTTCCTTTCAGGCCGTTTCCAAATGGGAGAAAAACGTCGCCTGCCCTGAGGTGGAGCTTCTCCCCATCCTGGCAGAGCTCTTAAATACGAGCGTGGACGCGCTGGTGGGATATCGCTCTCCCATCCTTTCCGATTATGAAGCGCGCTATCAGACGGAGGATTACTACTGGGGCATCGTGCCCAACCGTTTCTGCTATGAGATCATGAAAAGAAAGCCTCCCGTAAAGCCCTTGAAGGTATTGGACATAGGCTGCGGGGAAGGCAAGGATGCCGTCTTCCTTGCGCGAAACGGCTATCAGGTTTCAGCCTTTGACCTGACGGACGCCGGTTTGGAAAAGGGACGCCTCCTCGCGGAGAAATGCGGAACCTACGTTGATTTCTTCAAGGCGGACGTAAAAGACTTCCGGCCCACCCAGGATTATGACGTGATCTTTAGCAGCGGCGTCTTTCATTTCATCCCGCCTGCCCTTCGGGCAGAGGTCTTGGAATCCCTCCAGGAGCACACAAAGCCCGGCGGCCTGCACACCATGAACGTCTTCGTCGAAAAGTCCTTTGTGAAGGAAAGTCCCGACAAGGACAAGGACCGCTACCGCTGGAAATCCGGCGAACTCTTTACCTATTATTCAGACTGGCTGTTCCACAAGATGGACGAGGAAATCTTCGACTGCAACAGCGGCGGCATTCCCCACCAGCACTGCATGGACGTGATGATCGCAGAAAAGGTGGAAGCCTAATTTAACGTAGGCAAAACATTACCAGGAGGCCATACGACATGAATCATCCTTCCCTCGCGTCAACGCTATTTGTCTCAGACCTAGACGGAACGCTGCTTCGCAAAGACGCAACGCTTTCCAGACATACCATCCAAACGCTCCATCAACTGATCGAAGAAGGCATGGCCTTCACCTATGCCACGGCGCGTTCCATCCAGAGTGCAAAGCGCGTGACGGCAGGCTTACGGCTTCGCCTGCCCGTCATTACAAGGAACGGCTCCGTCTTTGCTGATCAGGAGACTGAGGCCATCCTGGAAAAAGCCATATTCTCCAAGGAAGACGTTTCCCTTTTGAAAAACCTGCTGCCAGAGCTCCCCCACTGCGGATTCGTCTCCTCTTATTTGGGCGACGGGATGATCAAAACCTACTGTGACGGTGAATTGTCCATTGGTTTGCAGGAATACGTCGCGGATCACGCGGACGACCACCGGATGCAGGTGACTGAGGATCCAAATGCCCTTTTTGGAGAACAGTCCGGTTACGTTACGATGATCGACGATTACGAAAAACTTGCTCCCACCTATGAGAGAGTCCGCTCTTATTCCAATTGGGAATGTGTTTTCCAAAAAGACACCTACGGCGAAGCATACTGGCTTGAGATCTGTCCCAAGAACAGCACAAAAGCCAAGGCGCTCCTAAAACTAAAGGAACGCCTCGGCTTTGAAAAATTGGTTGTTTTCGGAGATTCCGTCAACGACGTCTCCATGTTTGAGATTGCCGACGAAGCATATGCCGTCAGCAATGCCATGGACGAATTAAAGCAGATCGCCACCGCCGTGATCGGAAGCAATGAGGAGGACGCCGTCGCAAATGCACTGCAAAAATTCCGAGACGCTGCCGTCACAAACACGCTGCAAAATATCCGAAACAAGGCTAACAAAATTTAGTCTTGCAAGGTTTCCCCCTTTGATGTCGCAGAGATCAGCGGAAACGTCAGGATCGCCTTAAAAAGATCACCGTCCGTCGCTAGGCTCAGCTTTCCTCCCTGCAGTTCCATCAGACTACTGACAATGGACAGTCCAAGCCCGAAACCCTCCGTATGCCTGGAGAGATCGCCCCTCACAAAGCGCTCCGTCAGCTCCTGCGGTTCCACGTCCAACGCATATTTCGACACGTTCTTAAAGGTGATCTCCGCCTGTCCGTCCACCGGTTTGGCGCTCAGATACACCCGCGTGTCCGCCTGAGCATACTTGCATATATTATTCATCAAATTCTCAAACACACGCCACAGCATGCGGTTGTCCGCCATGACGTGAAGCTGCTGCTCATCCTGTCTGACGATCAGTTCCAAATTCTTTTCCTGAAGGCGCGGCTCAAATTCTCCCAGACACTGTCCCAACAAAACCTTGACGTCGCAAGGCTCCAGGTGCACCTCCAAATTTCCCGTGGAAGCCTTGGATGCTTCCATGAGATCTTCGATTAGTTTTTTAAGCCTTGAAGACTGCCTGTGAAGATGCTCCGCATACTCCGTGATCTTTTCATTCTCCGTCTTCTCTTTTTGGATCATGTCGGAAAAATTGATAATGGAGGTTAGGGGCGTCTTGATGTCGTGGGAAACGTTCGTGATCAGCTCCGTCTTTAACCGCTCACTCTTTAATCTTTCCTCCACCGCGACGGAAATGCTTCCGGCAATGGCATTCACGTTCTCGCCGATCGCTTGCATGGGCTTTGGCAATTCCTTCACGTCCACCTGACTGTCCAGATTTCCAACCGCCAATTCCTGCGTCGTCCTTTTCACCTTTTCCAACGCTAACCCGTAGCGAAGGATCCAGGGAAGCAAAAATACCTTAAACCCACCCAGTGACCCAAGCAAAATCCAGGTTGCTCTTTGCCAGGGCAAAATAAGGAGGATCAATAATGCTTCCAAAAGGCAAATCCCAAGCTCCATAAATAAGAATTTCTTTGTCGTGGAAAGATTTTTGAAAATCTCTACCCACGCCGCCATTGTTTTTTTGATCGCCTGGAGCGTCCAATACCACAGATTCTGCCGATGCCATCCCTTGCGCTGCAATCTCCAGATGACAAAAAAGAAAATCGTCAAAAGCAACAGCGTCACGGCACACCAGTTTAGAAGTAATGCCATGAGATTTGTCCAGTTCATTTTGCTTAAGGCAACGAGATTGCAAATAAAAAACCACGCTCCCGCGCCTCCCATGACAAGCACCAGATCCAGCGGAGGTCCGTCGAGGTTCGTTTTCTCCAAAATGTTTTTTCTCTTGAACAAGAAACATGCAAAACACAGCAAAACGAAAGAAAGTAAGGCTGACGTCACAAATCCGGTCACCACAAAGTAGCGGTTCTTGATCCAGAACGACAGGATCCTGTAATCCTCCGAAAGCGTAGACTGAAACGCCTGCTTGTCATAGCGTACGTAAACCCGATAGGTCTCCACTTTCAAAGTGCCCTTGTTATAATAACTGACTGTCTGAACGGACGTATCTTCTTGCTCAACGACTTTTAAATTACCGCCCACGATTCTTCCCAAAGAGTGAACGACATAGTATTCCACGTGATATTTATTGGCAAATGCCTTTGCATCCTCCCAACTCTTTTCCAAGGCGATGCCAATAATCTTCCTCGCTAACTCGAAATGGATCCTGTCTCTTGTCTCTTCGGTCTCTGGTTCCAAAAGATATTTCTTCAGTTCCATTCCCATATCTTGTTCCAGATCGTGAAGCAATATTGCGGATTCGTCAATCTTGCTCTCCAAGGTTATTTGAACGGCGTTTTCATCCATTTTAAGAATATCCTGCCGATACAAATATACCGTGCCCGCGCCCAAAAAGGATGCAATGGTCACGCTCGCGAAAAGCAATAAAAAAAGCAGGGAAAACAACGCTTTTTTCATAGATTTAATATTCCTCCATGCGATATCCCTGCCCCCAAACAACCTTGAGATATCTGGGCTCTGCCGGATTGATCTCGATCTTTTCGCGAAGGTGCCGGATGTGAACCGCCACGGTACTCTCGCTTCCGATCATGTTCTCTTCCTTCCAAACGTACGTGTAAATCTCCGCAGGCGGAAAAACCTTCCCCGGATGACTCATCAAAAGCTTTAAGATCTGGTATTCCGTCGGCGTAAGATTGATCATCTCCCCGTCAAGATGCACTTCCCGCCTCTCATCATTTAGTTCAATTCCGCCAATGCGAAGCACGTGATTCTTTGAGGTGCTCCCTCCAAGCATGGTATAACGGCGCAGATGCGATTTTACCCTCGCCACCACCTCCATGGGATTAAAAGGTTTCGTGACGTAATCATCCGCGCCGGCCCCCAGACCCACGATCTTGTCCATCTCCTCACCCTTTGCCGTCAACAAAATCACAGGGACGTTGCTGAACTTTCGGATCTCCGAGAGCGCCTTCATTCCGTCCATCTCCGGCATCATGATGTCCATAAGAACGAGATCGATCATGTTATCCTTCACGATCTGCACTGCTTCTTTTCCCGTCCGCGCCTCAAAAAACTGATATTCCGGATTTTGCAGATAAACCTTCAAAGCGTAGAGAATGTCTTCCTCATCGTCGCATAACAAAACATGATTCACTGCCTTCCCCCCGTTTCCTCTCATCTTTATGACTCTGTACGTATTCTATCATTTAAAATGACGCGTCTCAATAATCTTAAACCAATCTTAAACTTTAACCTCATGTGTTTTTTCACCGCTCGTCCAAATACAGCTGAACCCTGCCCTGAATGATGCCCACAACCTCCTCTGCCGTCTTAACCCCCTTAAAATATGCATCCGCTTCCTCAGAAATGATTTCGCTGATTTCAGCATGAGGGAGAAATAGGGCCGCGCATTATCCATGATCGATATGGTACATGATCCTCTCGTAATTCTTTCTTTTTTTGACATCCACCAAAAGCAAGCAGGTCCTTCAAAACAAATTACCCTTCAATATATCCTTCAAAACAAAAAACGTCCTGCGATACGTAGTTCCGCATCGCAGGATGTTTTTCCTTTATTGATATTCTTTTATTTCTGAGTGGGAACGATCTTTTGCTTACCACCCATGTAAGGCTGCAGTGCCTTGGGAATGCTGATGCTGCCATCCTCATTTAAGTTGTTCTCAAGAACGGCGATCAGTCCTCTGGGCGTTGCCAGTACGGTATTGTTTAAGGTATGCACAAAATACGTGCCCTTCTCACCCTTGGTGCGGATGCCAAGTCTTCTTGCCTGTGCGTCGCCAAGCGTGGAACAGGAACCAACCTCAAAATATTTCTGCTGACGAGGGCTCCACGCCTCCACGTCACAGCTCTTTACCTTCAAATCTGCCAAGTCTCCGCTGCAACACTCCAGCGTACGCACGGGAACGTCAAGACTTCTAAAGAATTCCACGGTATAGCTCCACATCTTGTTATACCAGTCCATGGACTCCTCAGGCTTACAGAGAACCACCATCTCCTGCTTCTCAAACTGATGTACGCGATACAGGCCGCGCTCCTCAAGACCGTGGGAACCAACTTCCTTTCTAAAGCAAGGAGAATACGAGGTCATCGTGATGGGAAGGCTGTCCTCCTTTACGATCTCGCCCTTAAACTTGCCGATCATGGAATGCTCGGAGGTACCAATGAGGAACAGATCCTCGCCCTCAATCTTATACATCATGGCCTCCATCTCAGCAAAGCTCATTACGCCGTTTACCACGTCACTGCGGATCATGAAGGGCGGAATGCAATAAATGAATCCCTTGTCGATCATGAAATCTCTCGCATAGCTCAGCATTGCGGAATGCAGTCTTGCCGCATCACCCATCAGATAATAGAAACCGTCTCCGCTGGTACGTCCTGCAGACTCCTTGTCCAAACCACTGATGCTCTTTAAGATGTCAGCATGATGAGGAATCTCAAATGCGGGAACCACGGGCTCACCAAATTTCTCGATCTCCACGTTTTCCGAATCATCTCTGCCTACGGGCACGGAAGCGTCAATAATGTTGGGGATCTTATACATAATCTCACGGATCCTCGTCTGCAGCTCGGGTTCCTTTGCCTCCAGCTCCGCAAGGCGCGCCTCATCCGCCACACTCTGGATCTTTAATCTTTCTGCCTCTTTCTTCTTCTCTTCTGCTTCGACGGTATTGCCGGCTGCCTCTGCCTTCTTGATCTGGCCCATCAGACCGCCGATCTGCTTTGCAATCTTATTCTTCTGGCTGCGAAGGTTGTCTGCCTCCTGCTGGGTCTTTCTGTTCTCTGCGTCCAGCGCGATCACCTCATCCACCAGCGGAAGCTTTACGTCCTGGAATTTCTTCTTGATGTTTTCCTTCACAACGTCAGGATTCTCTCTTAAAAATTTAATGTCGATCATGTTTCCTCCTATCGTGTCGTGAATTCGTTACCATTTTTATACGTCACGGCACACATTCTATTCATCGTGCTTATGGTTCCCAAAATATATGAAACATTCTATCACACTTTCTTTTTTCTCACAATCTGAAATTTTTCCCGTTACGTTTTACGCGCGGGTTAATGCTCTTCCCCTATGGCCATCGCCAACGCTTCCTTCTCTTCTTTTCCAAAGCTTACGTCGCCGATGCCGTTTTTTATCTCCTTGGTATAACAGTAGGATCCCTCCGTGCTGTGAACGGAATTGATAATGAATCCATTATTATTCATGTCCAGAAGCACCAGGCAAAAACTGAGCTGCCCGCCCATCTGCTGAAACGCGTCATATTTTACAAGACCGGTTTTCTGATAAGCGCGGCCAATGTGATGGAACAAAGCCTCAATGTCCTTCTTGCTCAGATCCACTACTTTTTTTAACGTATTATGATCCTTGATCAAAAAAGCAATCTGATCCTCCAGACTCTCCGCGTCCTTTCCGTTCATCAGACGCTTCATGCGAAACTGGAGCATCTTAACGTCATGCCTCTGTTTCAAAACCAGGATACTCATCACGATCGTAAGGATCATAAGAAGTATCGTCAGGATCAAAAGATATCCCAGATCAAAATTACCAAGGCCGATTTTACTCAAAAATTGACTATTATTCAAGTGATCGCCCCTTATCTTCTTTCGTTTCTTGATCTCCCACGTTCCATGGCATTCCGTATATTTCCATATTTTTCGATATATTTCAAAATATTACAATATATAACCACGTATTTTTGCATATATATTTACGTATATTATCTACCTATATTAAGGAACGTGGAATTCCACATTAAGTTACGTTGATTTAACTTATATCGGAATCTGTTTAAAATAATTTACAGGAAAAATTTGTTGTTTTATGTTATGTATTACATAATAATATATGTTATTATTTTTCTGTTATTAACTTATTTAAAATAACATCGATTTTTCCTGCTTGGATATTATGCATTACATAACAATATATATTTTATTAGATTTTGCTTATATTATTACAGAAATTTGGGATTTCCGATCAGATCCAACAGTCTTTCAAAATCATCATGACTGTAAAACTCGATCTCGATCTTTCCGGTACCTTCGCCCTTTGAGATCACGGAGACCTTTGTCCCAAGCTTTTTCTTCATTTTCTCTTCTTCTTCGTGGTAAATTGCCAGCAAAGTCTTGTCATCCAGCTTCTTTTTCCTCTTTGCAGGCTTTTGATAGTTCTTTACAAGCTTTTCTACTTCGCGAACGCTGAGCTTCTCATCAAAGATTCGCTGTGCAAGGTTATACTGCTCCTGAAGATTTTCGATTCCGATCAGCGCCCTGGCATGTCCGGGACTGATCATCTCATCAATGACCATCTGCTGCACGTCATTGGAAAGCTTCAAAAGACGGATGGAGTTTGCCACGGCAACCCTGCTCTTGGATACGCGATCCGCAAGTTCGTCTTGTTTTAAGTGGAATTCATCCAAAAGGCGCTTATAAGCCTGAGCTTCTTCGATGGGATTCAGGTCTTCACGCTGAATGTTCTCGATCAGGGAGATCTCAACAATTTCCTGCTCCGTATAATCACGGATGATAACGGGAACTTCTTTAAGACCAGCCATCTTTGCCGCACGCCATCTGCGCTCGCCGGCGATGATCTCATAGTGATCCTTGCGATCCTGCACCAGGATGGGCTGGATCACGCCAAACTGCTTGATGGAATCAGCCAGTTCCTGCAGGGCATCCTCGTCAAAATTCTTTCTGGGCTGACTGCGGTTTGGTTCAACCTTCGTAATCTTTACAATACTCTCTATGCCTTTTTCTTCCTTCTTTTCAGCTGGAGTAGTAATCTTTTTTTCTTCTTTCTTTGCGGGGATCAGGGAATCCAAGCCCTTACCAAGTCCTCCTCGAACTGCCATAGGTACGTCTCCTTTTATGAATTCTTTTTACTTGTTGAAATTACTTCCTCGGCCAATTTTAAATATGCCTCTGCACCTGCAGATTTTGGGTCATACAGCGTGATCGGCATGCCAAAGCTGGGCGCTTCCGCAAGCCGTACGTTTCTGGGAATCAAGGTTTGATAGATTCTGTGCCGTAAATTAGCCTTTACGTTATCTACAACTTGAGCTGAAAGATTCGTTCTTGCATCGTACATGGTAAATACCACGCCTTCAATGTCAAGCTTTGGATTTAGTCTATCCCTTACCAGGTTGATCGTATGGATCAACTGGCTCAATCCTTCCAATGCATAAAACTCACATTGAATTGGAACCAATACGCTGTCAGCCGTAGTCATGGCATTGATCGTCAGCATATTTAAGGAAGGAGGGCAGTCGATTACGATGAAATCAAAATCATCCTTAACGTAATCCACCTCATTCTTTAGAATGTATTCCTTTTCATTGACGCCAATCAATTCAATCTCAGCGGCTGCCAGATTTACGTTGGCGGGAATAACGGAAACATTCTTGACAACGTCCTTGATCAGGCAATCCTTGATGGAACATTCCCCAAGCATTAGTTCATATATGGTATTTTCCAGGTCATTCTTATCAACGCCAAATCCACTGGTGGCATTCCCCTGAGGATCCGTGTCGATGATCAGTACTTTCTTTCCTTTTACTGCCAGGCCGGCTGCCAGATTGATCGTAGTAGTAGTTTTTCCAACGCCGCCTTTTTGATTTGCAACTGCTATTACCTTTCCCATAGTCTAGAACCACACCTTTCTCATTCTTGTTTTTTCATTATATCACTTTTTAAAAACCATGACTACCATATTATTACACAGAATTCCTTCTTTTTTCTTAGTATTTTTTTCGATTCTTTTCGTCAGATTTCTCTTGACCACTATATCTTGTGTTTTACTTTTTCATTTTTCGCTTGTTTCACGACAATGTTTCCCAAGTGTTTCACCACCCCTTTACAAGATTTTGCGTCAAATGTTTCACGTGAAACATGATGTAGTGTTTTTAGAAATTCAAATACAAGATTTAGATAGCAGAAGAGGAATGTTTCACGTGAAACATTCCTCCCTATAACACAATATCTAGTTTATGGTGTTTTGAAAAATATAATTAGTTTTTCTTCGGTGCAGGGATCAAAACCTTGATTTTTGTTCCGGCATTTGGAGCAGAATTGATAGTTACCGATCCTCCCAAAAGAGCAACTCTTTCTTTCATAATGGAAAGTCCAAACTGCAATTTATCATTTAGGAATACCTTATCTACGTCAAATCCCCTTCCGTCATCTTCGACGTAAATATAATAGAGTCCGATCTGTTCCTGGATGATCAGATGGATCTTATATGCTTCGGCATGCTTCTTAATGTTCGAAAAACATTCTTCGATAATCCTGTACATAGTTACGAGTATCAACTGGTCATCGCAAAGGATGTCCTCAATATCAGAAATAATTTCATATTTCTTTTCTTCATTAAATGACTGTACGAACTTTGCTACGGCTGAGTTAAAACCTTCTGAATCCATGGCCATGGGACGAAGATTATAAATAACACCCCGGATTTCATCAATGGATTCGTTCAGGTTATGTCTGGCGATGGAAAGTTCCATTTTTGCCTTGATTGGATCCGTATCAATAAAATTCTTGCAGGATTCCAATTTCGTAACAAGATAAGACATATGCTGCAGTGCAGTGTCATGAAGATCACGCGCAATGCGATGACGGTCTTGCTCCTGATAAACCAGACCGCTTTTTGTTGTCTCAACGTCACTGTCAGAAGCGAGCACGTCAACCAAAAGATCAATATTCTGATTGATCTGATCATAACGATTCTGTAAAGCAGCACATTTTCTCTTTAAAAGATCCAATTCCATCTGTCTTTGCTTTACTTCTTCATTTAGTTTACCGGATCTTGGAGAGAAGACAATGTCAGCCTCTGAAACATTTTTCATCAAAGACTCTAAAACTTTCTCTAATCTGGAGATTTCACCGTGATAATCCTCTAATCGCATGGCGATGGGATCAGCTTCCGTTTCTAAAGAAGTTAATATGGATTGCAGTTTTAATCTAGATGAATCATTCATTTATTTTATCCTCAAATAGAACATATGTTCTATATTTCTAATCTTTCGTTTTCTGATCAAGGCGATAATTACATATCACCAGTTTTTATTATAGCGCAATAAAAATAATCTGTAAACTCTTAAAGTTTACAGATTATAAACATTTAGCAACAATTAAAAACATTTGTTATGAATATAGGGGTTCTTTGGATGGAAGACCAGCTTTTCTAGGGTATTTCTTGGGCGTATTCTTCTTTTTCCCAATCACCACAAGATTGCGATAAATGTCGGAAGAGGGGAGTGTAAACTCAGTCTGCTTTTGTACTTCCCCGCCTAAGAGAAGAATGGCATTCTTTGCCTGCGTCATTTCCTCCTCAATCTTCTCTGACTTATAAGAAATGAAAGATCCCCCAAGCTTTACAAAAGGAAGACAGTATTCAGAGAGGGTTGTAAGATTAGCAACTGCCCTGGAGACGCAAAGATCATAGCTCTCCCTAAAATCTGGCTTTCCGGCATAATCCTCCGCACGGCCATGCATGGCCTCTATGTTACTTAATCCTAATTCATCGATCACTTGGTTCAAGAAAAGAATTCTTTTATTTAAGGAATCCAACAACGTTATCTTTAGATTGGGAAAAGCAATCTTCAGTGCCAGCCCCGGAAAGCCGGCGCCAGTACCTATGTCGATCACGGTCATGGCATTATTAAGATCAATCGCCTTACATAAAGATACGCTGTCTACAAAATGCTTTTTCATTACGTCATTGTATTCCGTAATGGCAGTGAGATTGATCTTCTCATTCCATTCCACCAACAATTCGTAGTAACGTAAAAACTGTTCAACTTGCTTTTCTGACAGCGATAATCCTAATTCTTCCAAATCCTTACAAAATAGAGAAGTATCGTATTTTTCCATTAACATGTCCGTTCTCCAAAACTCATTATCAACCTTGTCAGGGATTTCCACTATTGCAATAATTCTGCTATTATATTATTTTCCGCTATTACAATATTCCCGCTATTACAATGCTTCCGATCAGGAATTCCTTTGCTGTCTTTCCAAATAAATATGCAATACGGAAACGTCAGCAGGAGAGACGCCGGAAATTCTGGATGCCTGTCCAAGGGAAACGGGACGAAATTCCTTCAGCTTTTGTCTTGCTTCCAGACGAAGGGAAGGAACGTCATCATAATTGATATCCGCAGGGATCATTTTCTTTTCCAGCTTCTTATATTGTTCTACCTGACGCTTTTGACGTACGATGTATCCTTCATATTTGATCTCGATCTCAACCTGATCGATGATTTCCTTGGAAAGCTTTCCGTCTGCAGTCAGATAACGACTCCGGACCTGCTCCATGGAACAATAATTTTTATAAGCTTCCGCACGTCCGACGTCAATTTCCTCGATCAACGCATAATCCAGTTCCGGTCTGCAGATAAGTTCCGCAAGGGAAGCTGCCGTCTTTAGGCTCATGCTTTCATGACATTCCAAAAAGCCTTGAATTTCTTTATTAGCTCCAACCTTTGTTTCTTTTAATCTTGCAATTTCCAGTTCGATCAGTTTTTCCTTACATAAGAGATCTTGATATTCTTCCTCAGTGATCAAACCAATCTCATAACCTTTTTTGCGAAGTCTCCGGTCCGCATTGTCCTGACGGAGAAGCAGACGATACTCCGCCCTGGAAGTCATCATCCGGTAAGGCTCCCGGTTATCCTTTGTAACCAGATCGTCGATCAACACTCCGATATAACTTTCCGAGCGGTCCATCACAAGAAAATCTCTGCCTTGAATTTCCATGGCGGCATTGATTCCGGCCACCAATCCCTGGCAGGCCGCTTCCTCATAACCACTGCTTCCATTGAACTGACCGCCGGCGAACAATCCCTTGATCTTCTTGAATTCCAAAGAAGGGTTTAACTGCTTTGCATTAATGCAATCATATTCGATCGCATAGGCATTGCGGACGATCTTACAATGCTCCAATCCGGGAACCGTGCGGTACATGGCAAGCTGTACGTCCTCCGGAAGAGAAGAGGACATGCCGCCCACGTACATCTCATGAGTGTGTAATCCCTCCGGCTCAAGGAAAACCTGATGCCTTTCCTTCTCCGCAAACTTCACGACCTTGTCTTCGATGGACGGACAGTATCTAGGACCCGTTCCTTCAATGATCCCGGCGTAAATGGGAGAGCGGTCAAGATTGGCACGGATAATGTCATGGGTTGCCTTGTTAGTGTAGGTTAACCAACAGGATGCCTGTTCCTTCTGAATGCTTTCGGGATCCGTGGAGAAGGAGAAGGGTATGATCCTCTCATCGCCAAACTGCTCCTCCATCTTCGAGTAGTCAATGGTTCTGCCATCCATTCTGGCAGGCGTTCCAGTCTTAAAGCGACGAAGCTCAATTCCCATTTCCTTCAAAGAATCCGTCAGGTGCGTTGCAGCCTGCAGACCGTTGGGACCCGTATAAGTAATGGCCTCACCGCAAAGACATCTCGCGCGAAGATAAGTACCGGTACAAAGCACCACGGCCTTACACTCATAAATCGCACCGGTAAAGGTTTTCACGCCGATCACTCTTTTATCAAACAAACCTTTTCCATTCAAAGAATCATCATTTGCATTTTCTTGACCCGTGAAACTTTTATTATTATGTTCTTCATCATTATTAATATCTTCCCATAATAACTCGCAAACCTCAGCCTGTTTAATGGTAAGGTGCTCCTGACTCTCCAGCACTTTTCGCGTGGCACGAGAGTATTCTGCCTTATCAGCCTGCGCACGAAGGGAATGTACCGCAGGTCCCTTGGAAACGTTCAGCATCTTTGACTGAATGAAAGTCTTATCTATGTTTTTTCCCATCTCGCCGCCAAGCGCGTCCAACTCCCGGACTAAGTGTCCCTTAGAGGAACCGCCCACGTTGGGATTACAGGGCATCAGCGCAATGCTGTCCACGCTCACCGTAAAGATCACGGTCTCTAATCCAAGTCTCGCGCAGGCAAGGGCAGCCTCACACCCGGCATGTCCCGCGCCAACCACGCATACGTCAACCTTTTCCCTTATCTCACTCACGTTCCTACCTCTTATTACTTCTTTTCATAATACTCATTCCGTCAAATATACAACTTAATTTATCTTGGACTTACTGCTTTTATTTTCCCATACAAAACTTTGAGAAGATCTCTTCCACAAGATCATCCCCAACCTCTTCTCCAACAATGCTTCCAAGGCTTGCATAGGCCTGCATGAGGTCAATGGAGTAGAAGTCCTCCGGCATGCCATCCTCCAGACTTTTCTTAACAAGCAGAAGAGCATTCTTTGCATTTTCTAATTCCTGCTTGTGACGTAAGTTTGTGATCATCATTTGATCATTTTGTTTTACGTCGCCATGGAAAAATAATTTTTCAATTTCTTTTTCCAATAAATCCAAGCCTTCCCCGAGAGCAGCAGAAGTGGAAATCATGGAAATATCGGATTCCATTTCCCCATACTTCAAGGAATTTTTTTCTGTTGAAATGCTTTCTGTTGAATTATTTTCTGTTGAATTATTTTCCGTTGGATTGTTTTCCGTTGGATTGTTTTCCTTTAGATCCTTCTGATCCCCGTCTTCTACAAAATGAAGCAGGGAAAGAATGTCATTCTCGCTTACCTTCTGTTCCAAGTCAGACTTGTTCAACAGAAAAATTGTTTTTTTGCCATGGATCATCGAAAGAATTTCTTTGTCATTATCATCCAGTGCAACGGAAGTATCCACGACGTATAATATCAGATCCGCATCCATGGCATATTTCCTGGCTTTTTCAACGCCAATCTTTTCCACCAGGTCATCAGTGTCGCGGATTCCGGCCGTGTCGATCATGTTCAGATGGATGCCGCGAAGGTTTACGTATTCCTCAAGGGCATCCCTTGTCGTTCCTGCCACGTCAGTGACAATGGCTCTTTCCTGACCAAGGATCATGTTGAGAAGTGAAGACTTTCCGGCATTGGGTTTTCCAAGAATGACCGTGGAAATGCCTTCCTTGACCATCCTTCCATTTTCCGCGCTGTCAAGGAGCCTTTGTACTTCAGAGATCAGATGCTCACATTTTCCGTTTAATCTTTCAGGATATCCATCCAGGCTAATATGCTCCGGATCATCCAAAGCTGATTCAATAAAGGCAATCTCATAAAGAATCTCTTCGCGAAGGGATCTGATCTTATTGGAGAGATCTCCGCGAAGCTGCGAAGTGGAAGCCTTCATTGCCATTTCATTTTTGGAATGAATGAGATCCATGACGGCCTCGGCTTCCGCAAGATCGATCCTTCCATTCAGGAAGGCTCTTTTTGTGAATTCTCCGGGCTCAGCCAATCTGGCACCGGCATGGAGCACCAACTCCAACACCTTTTTTGTCACAAGAACGCCGCCATGACAATTGATCTCCACCACGTCTTCCTTTGTATAACTCTTCGGAGCGCGAAAAACCGAAACCATTACCTCATCAAGCACGTTCTCTGGATTTTCAATCTCCGGATGATCAGAGTCCATAACAAATCCATATTGAATGGTATGACTTTTTGCCAAAGCTACAAATCTTTTACCACTTTTGGACCGGATCAGGAAATCAGCAATCTCTATGGCCTTATCGCCGCTGATCCTTACAATTCCAATCCCGGAATCAGAGAGGGCAGTAGCTATGGCAGTTATGGTGTCATTTTGAAACGTCATAATATTTCCCTCCCTAAAAATCTTTAACATAGCAAAGAAAACCAATTGTCACTTTTCATGCTTCAAGATGCTAAGTAACGCTTGGTTTTCTGTTTTTCATATACGTGACTAAATAAATTTAATTAATTGGCATAAACGTTCTTATCTTATTTCTTCAGTGAAACAATTACTCTTCTGAAAGGATCCTCGCCTTCGCTGTGGGTCGTAACGTACTTGTCATTCTGGAGAGCGGAGTGAATGATTCTTCTTTCATAAGGATTCATGGGCTCCAAGGAAACTGGACGCTTCGTTCTCTTTACCTTGTAAGCAATGTTCTTTGCAAGATTCTCAAGGGTTTCCTTTCTTCTCTCGCGGTAATTCTCGGTATCAACCTTTACGCGAACGTAATCATCCGTGTTCTTATTAACAACAAGAGATACCAGATACTGAAGGGAATCCAGGGTTGCGCCTCTCTTACCGATAAGCATTCCCATGTCGTCGCCGCTAAGCTCTATGTCAAGATTTCTTTCTGCCTCGTCGAACTTTGCAGTGATGGCAACCTCCATCTTCATTGCTTCAAATACGTCTCTCAAAAAGGTCTTTGCACTTTCTTCGAAGGAAGCGGGAGTAGCAACAACTGCAACTTCCACCTTTTTCTCTTCCTCTTCTTCCTTGATGGCTGCCTTAATGGTGGCAGGCTTGGAACCAATGCCTAAAAATCCAGCAGATTCTTTCTCAATGACTTCATATACAAGGCGATCGCTGGTAACTCCAAATTCCTGGCAAGCATCCGTAATGGCTTCGCTAACTGTCTTTGCAGTAAACTCTTTATATTCCATTTTACTTATCCTCCAATAATTAACGTAATTCCTTATTTATTCTTGTCATTGTACTTCTTTACCATGCCAGCCTTTTCAAACATGCTTCCGGATCCGGTCATTGAGCTGGTGGAAGCTGCATCTTCGGCATCCTTCATGGCTTTCTCAATTTCCTTCTCGGAAACGGAAGAGCTTACCTGTGCCTTGTTCTGCAAGTTCTTTCTAGGCTGCTGGGACTGAATGTTCTTGGTGTTCATCTGTGCATAAGCATTCAGACGCTCCTGCTGAAGTTTCATTTTTTCAAGCTTCTTGGCACTCTTTTCCTTATTCTGACTGATGATCTGGTCGAAATCCATCTTATCAATGTGCTTGTTGATGATGATCTGCTGGATGGTACGAACAATGTTACCTGCAATCCAGTAAAGGCCCATGCCGGCTGCAAACGTATAGCAGAACCAAGCGGACATGATCGGCATGATCATGTTCATCGTCTTCATGGAATCTGCCATGGAATCTGCCTGCTCATTACCGCTCTTAGGCTGCTGAGGCGTCAGCTTAACACTGATAAACTGCGTCAAAGCGGAGAGTATGGGAATCATAAGTGCTCCGATCACAAGTCCCCACGCGCCTACGGCCCAAGCTTCCTTAACGATGTTGTTCGGTGCATTTCCAATGTTCAGTCCAAGGAAATTATTGTAGGTTTCAAGAAGACCACCCTTACCAAGAATCAGACTTCCATCAGAAGACAAAGCATTTAATTTATAATGCTCAGCTATGGTGGCAAGATCCGTGGAAGACAATCTGTTCAGAATGTCGATTACGCCCTTGTAAAGATCATTATTCATGTTCTTTGTAAACATTCCAACGGTAGTCTTAATGCTTTCAACGCCGGAATTTTTTAAGAACTCTGCATTATCCGCACTAATAATCTTTTCAGCAAGTATGCCAAAGGTATTTCCAATTTTGGTAACGTAAGCAGGAATGCTGTAGATAACGCGATACAATGCAAACAAGATCGGCATCTGGATCAAAAGATACATACAGCTTCCGGTAGGGGATACGCCGTATTTTGCATAGATCATTTGAATTTCCTGATTCAAAGCCATCTGGGAATTCTGATCTTTTCTTCCCTTGTACTTGTTTTGTACTGCCTGAATTTCCGGCTGCATTTTTGCGGAAAGCTTTGAAAACTTTTGTTGCTTAATGGTGAGCGGTAACATTAACAGGTTTACGACGATCGTAAAGAGAATGATCGCAAGACCAATGTTAGGAATTCCAATCGCGTCAAGGACTGTGAAAATTCCTTCCATGATATAGCCAAGGATCTTCGCCACCCAACCAATGATAAAAGTAGAGTTTTGTGTTAAAGAAACAAATTCCATTTATCCTCCTGGCATCGCTATTTCTTCCTAATAGAAAGGTATCTGATCTTTTCAGGAACTGGATCATATCCTCCTTTCGAAAAAGGATTGCATCGTAAAATTCTCCAAAAAGCCAAAAGCCCTCCCTTGAATGCACCGTGTTTTTCAACGGCTTCCAAGCCATAACAGGAACAGCTTGGAACGTAAGGACATTTCGTTCTCTTCATTGGAGAAAGATATTTCTGATATAATTTTATAATAGCGATAAAAATTTTTTTCATAAACAAGTTTCAATATAGATAAACTCTTATGATCTTATGTAGCTTTGCAATGTGGAGCAGGGCACTCTCAACTTCAAAATAATTCGCCCCCGCAGCTGTG
>JAEEGK010008428.1_pt1 | contig 24342 bp, 18 predicted proteins | sample 8958771 | NCBI WGS metagenome assembly JAEEGK01 (sample SAMN16246547, study PRJNA631951) | gut metagenome | biome: gut microbiome; feature: rumen; material: SC-attached | host: Bos | place: Iran: Karaj | collected 2018-10
TTACCGAAAAACGTATTTTAAAACGCAAGAAACGTAATTTGCAATTGAAATATATTTTATTTATATATATTATTATAATAATATATATAAATAACTAATTATATCATTAGTTTTCGGTAGGTTGGTAGGTTGGTAAGTTGGTAAGTTTTCGTAAATTGCTGATAATAAGCATGTCTACCGTGGAATCCTCCGAAGAGTCTATCGGAGAGGCAAGCCCTTTTTGTACGGAAAAAACTGACTCGCCGGCCTGAGAAAGTTGACTTTTTCCTGTTTTCGTTGACCGTCTTGCTGAGAAAAGCTAACCTTTTCCTGTTTTCGTTGACCGTCTTGCCGAGAGAGCTGACCGTCTTGCCGAGAGAGCTGACCGTCTTGCTGATTCAGTTACCGGTAGCCCCCACAACTATTAACTGTTAACTATTAACTGTTAACTGTATTTCTCCCGCCGCGCCCTCGGGCGCCGTGGAGTAGCTTCCGGCGCGCACCGAACATCACTTTGAGCCATCATAACTATCTTTTTGACGGGTTGCGGGCAGAAAAAGTGGCAAATGTGTTGGTATCGTCGAATATTTTATTTACATTTGCAAAAATTTCTTGTTTAACTTTAAAATGTATTGAAAATGAAAAAATTTGTTTTGACATTGTGTGTGGCACTCTTCAGCTTGGGTGCTATGGCTCAGAGTAAAGGCGACGTGGCCCTTGGTGCTAATCTCTCTTACGGTTTCGACATGGAGATGCTGGGCATCGGCGTGAAAGGACAGTACAACATCACCGACCCGATTCGCGCTGAGGTGGCTTTCAACTATTTCCTGGAGAAGGACAACGTCTCTGCATGGGACATTCAGGCCAACGCCCACTACCTGGTAGGACTGGCTGACAAATTCAAGCTCTATCCGCTGGCTGGTATCGGCTACATGAAGGCGAAGGTTGACTTGCCTGGCATCTCGTATGGCGACGTGAAAGTGGAAGGCTCTGCCTCTGACGGCGACGTATTCTTCAACCTGGGTGGCGGTGCACAGTTAGACATTACCTCGAAGCTCGCCCTCAATGCCGAACTGAAATACCAGTTCATGGACGACGGCCAGCTGTGCCTCTGCGTGGGCCTCGCCTATAGATTCTAATGGGATAAGGCCTGCCGAAGGTCTGACATCAAGCAAACAGCCGTGAGGAAGCGATTCCTTACGGCTGTTTTCTTATGGGGGCTGCGGAAATCGTGTGGTCCGGCAGAGCCGACACACCGTGATGCCACAAAAAACTACAGACAGGAGTTGCCCCCCGCCTGCAGCCTCTCTCTCTTGTCCCTCTGCTCCCGATGAGGGAAGCTGTCAGTTAGGATAAGGATATTTGTAGGTCCACTTGTTGAGGACTGCGCGGTCCTCGCGGATAGAGAGGTTCTTCTTGTCGAAGTTGATGAGTTTGTCGGGGTTGATGCCCATCTCGTAGGCAAGCCACCAGCCGGAGACCTGATCGCCACGGATGACGGGGTGCTTGCCGTCGGTGACCGCCAATGCGCCGGGATGGGAGGCAATGATGAAGCCCCTGCTGTTGTAGACTACGAAGGGAATGCGGGAGACGCACCCGAACTCATAGTCCTTGTTCATGTCGATGGAGGCGTCGGGGCGCTCCTCGAATACCACCTTCAGCATGAAGTCTGCGGGCATCTCGGAAGCCTTCACCTTGCGCCTCAGCTCCCAATGGGTCGAGGTCATGTACTCCGACTTCTCCTCGTGGTTCCCGTCGACGTAGATGACTTTCACCTTGGCGAGCTCGAGCGTGTTGGCGCCCAGGTCGACCATGTAGGTGGCCTCTGCCCTTGCCGCCCTGTCTTCGGCTCCCTCGAGCATCTGGTCGACAATCTCGTCGACGGCATCATTAATATTGCACGACGACAGCGTGAGGGCAGTGCCGCAAAGGGCGATGGCTGTGGCCATCAGGAAACTCTTTTTTGTGTTGTTGAACTTGGTTGTTACATCCTTCGTTGATACTGGTACGTGAATCTTTGTCTTCATAATTGTTGCTATTTTAATGTTCTATTTTTTCTTTTCACATGGCAAAGATAGACACATTCTGGATAGCAAAACAACAATTTCGCACTATTTCGGCTGCACTTGTTGCGACAACAGCCGCCGGATGCGACAAACAAAAAGAACACGCCAAAAAACTGTCACAACGAAGGGGAAAGCGCCCTATTCGATGGCCTTCAGCAGCAAGGCTTCCATCACCTGGTAGCCGGCGGCGTTGGGATGGATGGCGGGCTGGTCTTTCGCATATTCCGCCCGCATCTGGGTACCGTCGGCAGACACCAGCGCGCTGAAATAGTCGATATACGGGATGCCCTCCTTCTCGGCATACGCCCTGACACGCGCATTCAGGCTCCTCACCTTCTCCATCGCGTCGGTAACCTCAGGACGCCAGCGGAAGCCTGCGGCAGGCAGACAACTGGCGAGCACCACCCGTATGCCGTTGGCGCGGGCTATATCGACCATCGACAACACGTTGCCAAAGGTCTTGTCCTCATCGTAGGGACCCGTGTTAATGGCGATGTCGTTCGTGCCGTAGTTGATGACCACTATCGTGGGATGCAGGTCGACCACATCCTGACGGAAGCGCAGCAGGAACTGGTAGCTGGTCTGACCGCTGATGCCCCGCCCTATCAGGTAGGGATGGGCGGCGAAGAACTCGGGCCTCGTCTTGGGCCAGCTGTCGGTAATGGAGTTGCCCATCAGCACCACGCGCTTCTCGCCCTCGGCGGGCAGGCCCACAGCCTGGTTGGCTGACTGGTAACGGGCAAAATTGGCAAAACGGTCGTGCGTCTGTGCCGTCACACGACTGAAGATGCTGCCGGCGGCAAGCAGGAGCAGCAGAAAGGCTGCCTTTTTCTGATTAAATAATGTATTCATAATGGATATACTATAACTGCTGTTGGGGACGGGAAAGATAGCGGCCTTGCTGATACCGTCTCAAGCCTATCGCCAGCGGCGACAGGAAAAGCACAAACTGCCTGAAAGTAATCCAAAATTGATTCTTCATGGTTTCCGGAAAACAAAATTGGACGATGGTTTTGAAAGAAGCCAAGCCTTTGATAGTTGGAAGGAAGGCGAGCTTTTGATAGTCAAAAGGAAGGCAAGTATTCTTACAGTCCTACGGAAGCCAGGATTTTGTCGGTGGCACCAGCGCGGCCCATCACGTATTGGCCGGCTTGCTCGCCCTGACTCTTCATGGTTTCGGGCTGGGCGATGAAATGGCTCATGCCAGACTGGAAATCCTCGTAGCTGGTAATCTCGATGCCTCCGCCGTTCTGCTTCAGGTCCTGAGCCTCCTGAAAACGGGCGTTGTTGGGACCGAAGAAGACGGGCACACTCCACACGGCTGCCTCGGGCAGATTGTGGATGCCCACGCCGAAGCCTCCACCCACATAAGCCACGTCGGCATAGCGGTAGATGCTGCTGAGCAGTCCGAAACAGTTGATGATGAGGACTTCAGAGTTGTTGAGCGCCGAATCCTTCTCACCCGAAGTGGCGGCGTTGAGCATTTTCTCGGCCTCATTATAACGAATGACCTTGCGGCCTTCCAGGAGTTTCTCTATCTGCTGCAAGTGGTCCTCGCCAATGACGTGCGGGGCGATGATGAGCTTCCAGTCCTTGTGCTCGTTGAAATACCTGAGGAAAATCTCCTCGTCGGGCGGCCACGATGAGCCGGCAACGAACACGCGGGGGGCATCCTTGACGAAGGCCTCGACCACGGGCGGCTGCTTGGCGGCGTCCCTGATCTGCAGCACACGGTCGAAACGGGTGTCGCCGGAAATCTCCACGTTGGTGATGCCAATGGTGGCCAGCAGCTCGCGGCTGATCTCGTTCTGCACGAAGAAGCGGGTGAAGCACTTCAGCACTCGCCCGTACTGACGGCCGTACCAGCGGAAGAATATCTGGCCGGGACGGAAGATGCTCGACACGCTGTAGACGGGCACGTTGCGATGCTTGAGGATGTGCAGGTAGTTGTACCAGAACTCATATTTGATGAAGAACGCCATGCACGGGCGGATGAGCCGCAGGAAGCGGCGGGCGTTGGTGATGGTGTCGAGCGGCAGGTAGCAGATGATGTCGGCTCCCTCGTAGTTCTTGCGCACCTCGTAGCCGGAAGGCGAGAAGAAGGTGAGCAGAATCTTATACTCGGGGTGGTCGCGGCGGATGCGCTCCATGATAGGGCGCCCCTGCTCGAACTCGCCCAGCGAGGCGGCATGCACCCAGACGTACTGGGCATTGGGGTCTACCTGCTTTTTGAGCACGGAGAAGGCCTCGCGCTCTCCACGCCACATCTTCCGCACTTTCTCGTTGAACAGGCTCAAAATGGCTACGCCTGTCAGATAGAGGTAAATCGCAATGTTGTACATCCTTTTGCCAGTTAAATAGTTAGGAGTTTAAAAAGTTAAGAAATAGATGTCGGGAGTCAGGAGTCTTGCCAGCTGACAACTGCGTTGGGAACGCGGCGGCGGCTGGCAGACGGCTTGCAGGATTATCCCAGTTTCCCGACAGCGCGACGCATGCGGCGCAGCGTCTCATCCTTGCCCAGGAAGGCGGAGATGTCGAACATGCCGGGGCCTTTGCCCTCGCCGACGAGCGTCAACCGCCAGGCATTCATGATGTTGCCCAGCTTGTAGCCTTTCTCCTCAATCCAAGCCTCAACCACGCGCTCCTGGTTCTCGAGCGAGAAGTCGTCGAGGGTCTCCAGCAGGTCGGCCAGCTCGGTCATAGCCTGCGCTGAGTCTTCCTTCCAGCGCTTCTTGCGCGTCTTCTCGTCGTATTCCATGGGCGGGATGAAGAAGAACGAGCACAGGGGCCACAACTCCTTGACGAACGACACACGGTCCTTCATCATGGAGACGACCTTGGTGATGCGCTCCATCGACTCGTCGACGCCGTTGTTGGCCACGATGGGAGCGAAGAGCTGTGCTATCTCCTCGTTGCTCTTGCGCAGAATATACTCATGGTTGAACCAGATGCCTTTCTGATAGTCGAACTTGGCACCGGCTTTCGAGCAGCGGCTGATGTCGAAGGCCTTGACCAGCTCGTCGAGCGAGAAAATCTCCTGCTCGGTACCGGGGTTCCAGCCCAGCAGGGCCAGGAAGTTGATGACGGCCTCGGGGAAATAGCCGCTCTCACGGTAGCCCGAGCTCACCTCGCCCGTCTTGGGGTCGTGCCACTCCAAGGGGAACACGGGGAAGCCGAGGCGGTCGCCGTCGCGCTTCGACAGCTTGCCCTTGCCCTCGGGCTTGAGCAGCAGCGGCAGATGGGCGAAGCGGGGCATGGTGTCCTGCCAGCCGAAAGCCTCGTAGAGCAGCACGTGCAGCGGAGCGCTGGGCAGCCACTCCTCACCGCGGATGACGTGGGTAATCTCCATCAGGTGGTCGTCGACAATATTGGCCAGATGGTAGGTGGGCAGCTCGTCGGCACTCTTGAAGAGCACCTTGTCGTCGAGGATGTCGCTCTTCACGCGCACCTCGCCGCGAATCATGTCGTTGACCAGCACCTCGCGGCCCGGCTCAATCTTGAAACGCACCACATACTGGCTGCCGTTTTCCATCTCCTCCTCTACCTCGGCGGCACTCATGGTGAGCGAGTTGCGCATCATGCCGCGCGTACGGGCATCATATTGGAAGTTCTGTATCTCGGCACGCTTGGCCTCCAGCTCCTCGGGGGTGTCGAAAGCGATGTAAGCCTTGCCTTCCTCGAGCAGCTGACTGACATACTGCTTGTAGATCTCGCGGCGCTCGCTCTGACGGTACGGCCCTTTGTCGCCGCCGAAGGTAACACCCTCGTCGAACTTGATGCCTAACCAGCGGAATGACTCTATGATATACTCCTCAGCTCCGGGAACGAAACGGTTGGAGTCGGTGTCCTCAATACGGAAAACAAAATCGCCGTCATGCTGACGGGCGAAGAGATAATTGAACAGAGCGGTGCGCACTCCGCCAATATGCAAAGCCCCAGTGGGACTGGGCGCAAAACGCACCCTAACTTTTCTTTCTACCATTTATTTTAATAATTTTGGTGCAAAATTACAGTTTTTTTTGCATATTAGCGTATTTTTTTTGTATTTTCGCAAAGTAAACAGAAGAATAAGAGAAATCATGAGCAAATTCAACATCGAAGACAGCAATTTCTGGCGCAATCTGCTGAGCAAAGTACTGTTGATATTCATCACCGTAGCGATTATTGTATGGTTCCTGCCGCGCAACAGCGGACCGCAGTTCCGCTACGATATCGGCAAGCCATGGATGTATGGCTCGTTCATCACCAAGTTCGACTTCCCCATCTATAAGACCGACGAGGCCATCAAGGCCGAGCGCGACAGTCTGTCGGACGAGTTTGAGCCGTATTACGCCTATGCCACCGACGTGGAGAAGGAGAAGATTGCCGAGTTCAGGAATGATTTCAAAGACGGTATTCCCGGACTGTCGTACGACTACGTGAACACCATCGCCGACCGGCTGCACCGCATCTATCAGGCCGGCATCATGGCGGCGCCCGAGTTCTCGGAAATCAACAAGGACAGCACCAACATGGTGAGAATCATCAGCGGCAAGAACGCCACCAGCCTGATGATCAACTGCATCTACTCGACCATCGGGGCCTACGAGCAGCTGCTCAACGACGAGAAGCTGGCGCCTCAGAAGGCTGTCCTGCAGAAATGCAACCTGAACAACTATATCACGCCGAACCTGATTTACGACAAGGAACGCAGCGAGACCGAGCTGAACGACCTCATGGCGGGCATCCCACTGGCCAGCGGCATGGTGCTGAGCGGCCAGAAAATCATCGACCGCGGCGAGATTGTTGACGAGTACGCCTTCCGGGTGCTGAACTCATTCGAGAAGGAAATGCAACGGCGCAGCGCCAACTCCAGCGAGATTACGTCGACCGTTCTGGGACAGACATTGTTCGTGGCCATCCTGATTATTCTCTACACGCTCTATCTGGCTCTCTACCGGAAAGAATACTTCGAGAAGACGCGCAACACGGCCATGCTCTATGTGCTCATCACGGTGTTCCCCATCCTGGTGTCGCTGATGATGAGGCACAACATCCTGAGCGTCTATGTGCTGCCGTTCGCCATCGTCCCCATCTTCGTACAGGTGTTCATGGACTCACGGACGGCCTTCATCTCGCTCGTCACAACGGTACTGCTCTGTGCGGCGGCCGTGAAATACCAGTACGAGTTCATCATCATCCAGATCACATCGGGTCTGGTGGCCATCTATTCGCTGGGCGAGCTGTCACAACGCGCGCAACTGTTCAAGACCGCCCTGCTGGTCACGCTGACAAGCTCTGCCGTCTATCTTGCCCTGCAGCTGATGCAGGACAACAGCATCTTCACGATGGACCACAGCATCTATACTTATCTCGTGATTAACGGCATCCTGCTGCTGTTTGCCTACCCGCTGATGTATCTGGTGGAGAAGATGTTCGGATTCATCTCGAACGTCACGCTCATCGAACTGTCGAACACCAGCAAAGACCCGTTGCGCAAGATGAGCGAGACGGCGCCCGGCACCTTCCAGCACTCGATTATGGTGAGCAACCTCGCCTCACAGATTGCCGACAAGATTGGCGCCAACACCCAGCTGGTGCGTACGGGAGCCTTGTACCACGACATCGGAAAGATGGAAGAACCCGCCTTCTTCACCGAGAACCAGGTGGGCGTGAACCCGCTGGAGAAGCTGCCGCGGCCGGAAGCTGCCCAGATGGTAATCAACCACGTGACGGAGGGACTGAAACTGGGCGAGAAATACGACTTGCCACGCGTCATTACCGACTTCATCCTGACGCACCACGGGGCGGGAAAAACCAAATACTTCTATATCTCATACAAGAACGAGCATCCCGACGAGCCGGTGGACGACGCGCTGTTCACTTATCCCGGCCCGAATCCCTTCACACGCGAGCAGGCAATCCTCATGATGACCGACTCGGTGGAGGCCGCTTCGCGCTCGCTGCCCGAGTATACCGAGGAGAGCATCAGCAACCTGGTGAACAAAATCATCGACACACAAGTCAAGGAGGGCTACTTCACCGACTGCCCGATTACCTTCCACGACATCTCTACAGCCAAGCAGGTGCTCACCACCCGGCTGAAATCCATCTACCATACGCGTATCATCTATCCTGAACTGAAGAAAAAAGACGAGGAGAAGAGCGAGGAAGACAAGTAATAAGAGAGGGCTGGGAAAGACGGAGTTTTGTTCCGTATGCAGTATCGCAAACAGGAAATCTTCGTGAGCAACGCCCCGAGAGCTTCAGTTCTTTGCATTATTGCACACAATTGCACATTTGAGCAGTTTTTGTGCGAATATTAATTAATTTTTGTTAATCCTGTGTGCCTAAACAATGAAATACAGGACAATATATGTAACTTTGCAACCACTTTTATAAAGATATTTTAAGATGAATAAATTAAAATTTGCTTGTTTGGCATTAGTACTGACAGCCGGGATGGCTGCTCAGGCTGGAGGAATACTTACCAACACGAATCAGAGCGTAGCTTTTTTAAGGAATCCCGCACGCGATGGTGCCATCGGACTTGACGGTGTTTACAGCAATCCCGCTGGTGTTATCTTCCTTGGCGAGGGCCTGCACTTGGGTTTCAACTGGCAGTATGCCCATCAGACCAGAACGATAACTTCTCAGAATCAGCTTTTTAAACTTGGTGCAAAGAATAACGGACTTGATACGAAAGAGTTCGAGGGTGTGGCCAACGCGCCTTTCATCCCTTCTCTTCAGGCCGCATATAATAAAGGTGACTGGTCGTTCCAGTTCAATTTCTCGGTGCCTGGCGGCGGCGGAAAGTGTGAGTTCGACAAGGGCATAGGCTCGTTCGAGACTGTGGTAGGTGCCATTGCCAACCGCCTCATCGGTGTCTCCACCGCCCTGAACAGCCAGATTGGCCAACTCGGAGCCAGCGTGCCCAATGTGACGGGCTACGATGTAGACGGCTACATGAAAGGCCAGCAGTATTATTTCGGTTTCCAGATTGGTGCCGCGCGAAAGATTGGTGAGCACCTGTCGGTGTACGGTGGTCTGCGACTGCTCTACGGTACTGCCAGCTATGAGGCCCGTCTGAACAACATCCGCGTGATGAACGGCACTCAAGGCATGACGCTGCCCGAGTATTTCCTCGGTGTCACCAACGGGCTGGTCGACGCGGGCGGTAAGATTTCAGCTCTCGGCCAGCAGGTGCAGGATGGTATCGGCCAGTATGTGCAGGCCTATATGGCTGCCGGAATGACTCAGGAGCAAGCCATGCAGCAGCCGAAAGTGCAGGAGCTGGTTGCACAAGGACAAGAGTTGAAGGCTAAGGGCGACCAGCTGAAGGCTACCGCAGAATCGCTGGAGGCCAGTGCCGAGACTCTCGCTCCCTACACCAACGGCGTGAATTTGAAGTCGGACCAGAGCGGCTGGGGCATTGCTCCCGTCATCGGCATCGACTATAAGACGGGCAATTTCAATTTTGCCGCCAAGTATGAGTTCAAGACCCGCATGCGCATGAAGAACAACTCCGACCTGAAGGAGGCTTCGGTCATCTCCGCCACGAACAAGTATGTGAACGGAACAAGCGTGCCCGAGGATGCGCCCGCACAACTGGCTCTCGGCGCTCAGTGGTCCATCACTCCCAGCGTACGCCTCAACGCCGGCTACCACCACTTCTTCGATACCGACGCCCACTGGTATGAGCACAGCGAGAAACTGCTCGACGGCGGAACGAACGAGTATCTGGGCGGTGCCGAGTGGGACATCAACAAGCGCCTGCAGGTGAGCGGCGGTGTGCAGCTGACACGTTACGGACTGACCGACCAGTATATGAACGACATGTCGTTCGTGGTGAACTCGTGGACATTCGGCCTCGGTGCCGGCTACAAGGTTAGCGACAAGGTGAAAATCAACGTGGCTTATTTCCAGACCAACTACGAGAACTACGACATGGACACGCCCGAGCAGAACATGCAGAGCCTTGGCCTCAACATCCCTGCCGGCAAGAACTCGTTCACACGTACCAACAAGGTGGTTGGCATTGGTGTGGAGCTGACCCTGTAAACACAGAAAAATACCATCATAATGAATGCCTGACAACTTCGGTTGCCGGGCATTTTCTATTTTGCCAGCGGAAAAGCAACGGGAAACGTTTGCCCAGTGTCTTCCTTCTTTGCGGAAGGCTACCCGGGAAAACGCGGAAGGCTACTCGGGGAAACGCAGAAAGCTACTCGAGGAAACACAAAGGGCTATTCGGGGAAACGTAGAAAGCTACCCGGAAAACGCAGGAGCCATCATGAATGGGAAAAACTTACGGAATAGCCTGCAGAACTGCCGCAGAAAAGCTGCGCCCTACAACGGGTCGACATCATAAAGTATCTGTACGGCACCAAAACGGCGGTCGTCGAGCATCTGCTGCTGCACCAGCCGCAGGCAGTCGCGCACACGCTGCATGTCGATTCCGTTCTCCAGCTTGAGCACAATCTTGCGGATATGCAGGGTCTTCACCTTGGCAACGGCAGGCTTGTCGGGGCCTAACACACGCGTGCCGAACCACTGGCGCAGCCGTTCGCCCATCTGCCGGGCAGCCACCTCGACCACCTGGTCGTCACGATGGCGCAGATAGACGTATATCAGACGGCAGAACGGCGGATAATGGAAAGCGCGCCGTTCCTGAAGCAGGTCGTTGAAGAATCCCTCAAAGTCGTTGCGCACCACCTGACCGATGACGGGCAGCTGCGCGTTCTTGGTCTGCAGGAGCACCAGTCCTCTCCTGCCCTTGCGCCCTGCCCGGCCACTCACCTGCGCCATCATCATGAAGGCATGCTCGTAAGCGCGGAAATCGGGATAGTTGAGCATGTTGTCTGCATTGAGAATACCCACCACGCTGACCCGGTCGAAGTCGAGTCCCTTGCTGATCATCTGCGTACCAATCAGGATATGGGTGCGGCCTGCCGAGAAATCGTTAATCAGCCGCTCGTAGGCGTTGCGCGTGCGAGTGGTATCAAGGTCCATACGCGCCACACGGGCGTCGGGGAAGACAGCCCGTATCTGGTCCTCGATTTTCTCCGTTCCGTATCCACGGCCGCGCAAGTCGGTACTGCCGCAGCACGGACAGGCTTCGGGCACCTGATAGACGGCACCACAGTAGTGGCAAGTGAGCAGATGGGTGTTCTTGTGATAGGTAAGGCTCACGTCGCAATGCTCACAACGCGGAACCCAGCCACACACACGGCACTCTATCATCGGCGCAAAACCGCGTCGGTTCTGGAACAGAATCACCTGCTCACCCTGTTCCAACGCCTGCCTCATGGCGGCCAGCAGCTGGGGCGAGAAAGGTCCGTTCATCATCTTACGCCGTTGCAGGTCCTTGATGTCGACCACCTGTATCTCCGGCAGCTGAATGTCCTGATAGCGCGTTTCGAGGCGTACGAGTCCGTACTTGCCGGTCATCGCGTTGTAATAGCTCTCCATCGAGGGTGTGGCTGTGCCTAAAAGAATATGGCAGGGTGCACCGCTCTTCTTCTCTCCGGGGAAAGTCCCGCCTTTAAGCATGGGCAGCATAATCGCCGCACTACGCGCATGGTAGCGCGGAGCGGGGTCTTGCTGCTTGAAAGAGGTCTCGTGCTCCTCGTCGATAATAATCAATCCCAGCCGTTGGAAGGGCAGGAACAACGCCGAACGGGCGCCAAGGATCACCTCGTAGGGATTGGCGGAAAGCTGTTTCTGCCATATCTCCACGCGCTCGGCATCCGAGTATTTCGAGTGGTAAATGCCCAACAGGTTGCCAAACACCTGCTTCAGGCGGTTCATCATCTGTACGGTCAGCGCTATCTCGGGCAGCAGATAAAGCACCTGCTGTTTCTTCTCGAGAGCCTGACGGATAAGGTGGATATACACTTCGGTCTTGCCGCTCGACGTCACGCCGTGAAGCAGCACCACATTCTTGCTGAGAAACTGGAAGAGAATCTGATTGTAAGCCTCCTGCTGGGCAGGACTGAGTGGTTTGGCACGCTCAAGATGCGGTTCGCCGCCATCATTCAGGCGTCCCACCTCGCGCTCATAAGTAACCAGGAACTGCCTGTCGACAAGACTTTTGATGGCCGCCGCCGTGCAATGGCTGCTGTTCATCAGCTCGTCGCGCGTAATCTCGACGGTCTTCTCACGACACACGTCACCCTCGATGGAGTCCCAATGCGAGAGCGCCAGATAGTCAACGAAGGCTTTCTGCTGGCTGGCGGCACGCGACAACATGTTGAGCGCCACATGGAGCGTCCGCTCATTCTTCAGCCGGTCGGCCAGACCAACATACAATTCTGTCTTGGGTTTATAGCCGTCTTCCGACTTCATGCCCGACGGAAGAGCGGCCTTGAAAATCTCACCAATGGGCGAGAGATAATATTCGGCTATCCATTGCCACAAACTGTATTGCTGCGGAAGCAACACGGGAGCGTCGTCGAGAACGTCGATGATGGCGCGGCACTTGAAATCAGGCTCCTGGTCGTGCACCTTGACGGCCAAGGCCGTATATCGCTTGCTCTTGCCCAGCGGCACCAGCACGCGCATGCCGAACCTCACCTTGCCTGCCAGTGTCTCGGGCAACACATAGGTGAACAGCCCCTCGAGGGGCAACGGCAATATTACATCAACAAACTTCACGAAAGAAATATGCCAAACGGACGCTTACTGGCATTCTGATTAATGACGCTGGCGGCGCACAGACACGCGTGCAGGCGACGAGGAACCCGATGAGGAAGGACCTGACGACCGCTTGGTCTTCACCTTGGCAGGTGTAGCAGAGCCACCAGCCCTGCGGTTCTTCTTCACAGCCTTGGCTGCCTTCACGTCTTTCCCGACCTTCGCAATGCTGTCGAGCGAGTCTTTACGGGCCTGATTGCCCCACACGCCTTTCTCGAATGCCACCAGCTCGGCCTCGATGCGCCTCTGTTCCTTGGCCATCGCCGAGTCGGAAGGACAATACTGTGCCAGCGTGCGGCCTAACATATTGTTGGTCTTATAGATTTTCCCGTCGTACATCGTACGTGTGAAATAATCGTCGACACTCATCGTAGCGGCATTGTTCAGGTTACTGGTCATGATGGTCTGTTTGGCCAGATAAGGAGCCAGGTCGTCATACTTCACCCAGAACAACGGATACTGTGTGGCGGCATCGCCGAAATCGTCCTCACGGCTCATGATGGGGCACAGGGCAGTCACCTTACGGTGGAAAGTCGATGTAAGCTGGTCGTAATAGGCACTCTCCTTGATATAGTACGACTTCACCTCGCGCGACGGAATGTCACTGTTGTCGATATGCACGCCACGGTCGGTGCGCTCATAATAGATATGATAGTTGTCGAGAAAATCCTTCGGTTTTACACGCGCAGAGTCGTTGAACACCTCGTTGCCGTCCATGCGGTATTCGTACACTCTGATGGTACCGCGCATCATCAGCTTGAAAATGTTCGTAAACAGGTTCATCTGACCGTCGGTAGGCTCTACGGGATAATACAATCCGGCATTGGCATCCTCCTCAAGGTTCAACTGCCGGTAGATGTCGCGGCGCCACACTACGTCCTCCGACATGTTTGCCATCGTGGGGAAAGAGATCTTGGCCCGGTTGGTCACATTGCCGGAATTCGTCGATTGCGCCTTCTGCTGTTCTGCCTGACGACGGGCAGCCGGCTGAGCTACCATATAATAAGGCACAAAGGTGAGAAGGCAAACCAGCAGCAAGCCTTTTACCATTGCCCATATTTTTCTATTCTGAATCATTTGCTCCATATCTTAATCATATTTCACTTGTCAATGAGGAATTATCAATCACTCTCACTTCACCACTATCTCCATGGCCGACGTCAGCTTACGCGTGATTCCGTCGGGACCGATGGCCGTGACATGCGAGATATAGAAACGGCGGTTGCGCGACAACTTGCGGAACGCATCCTTCTGACGGGCAGAGAACGAGGCGCCCTCGGAGGCCATCGGCACAGCATTTCCCATATTGTCGAAGAACACCGTCTCGAAACTCACCACACGGAACGGGATATCCAACAGTCCGTCGTCGATGGCTGCACCAATGCCGTTCAGTCCCATCAGCGAGGCCTTGGCCAGTCCGCCACCCTTGAAGCGGTCGGTACCGACGACAACATACGGTGTCGGATCGGGCAGCTTGCGCACCTTAAAGGTGACTTGTCCCATCTGGCGCGTACGGCCTTTGTCGTTAGCCGATACGGTAAAGGTGACATCCTTACCCACTGCCGACGGCACAGCCACATAATGACCGTTGCCTTTTGCTGTCAGCGAGCCTCCGCTCATCGACACCGATACGGCATTCTGAGGTACGCCCGGCACACTGACACTCATCGGGTTCTGGAATCCAGCATACAGCACGTTCATCAGGTCGGCAGCGACTGTAGCCCCGCTGGGTGCCGGAATCACACTGTACTTCTGCGTGAAGTCGCGACGAAGGGTCTCACCGGCGGCATTATGCGTCAGCAGATAACCACCGAACGAATGCTCACCCACGCTACCTGCCGTGAACGAATAGCGTCCGTTGCCACTGTTGATGCGCACGCCATTGACATATATCTCGGGCTGCATGGTAGTGTCTACGGCAGCCATCACAATATTGGCGGTGAAAGTCTCACCCGGATAAAGTGTGGTCTTCTCAGGAATCACAAAAGCGTCGAGCTTGTTCACACGGATATCTTTCACGTCGATATTCGATACCAGCGTGTGCAACACCTCTCCCTCGGCATAGCGCACATCGCTCTGCAGTTTGGAGAGCAACGTCACCGCCGCGGCGACAGGCATATCCTCGAACATGAACTCCTGCCAGTTCTTGCCCATTGTGCGGGCATCTTTCGGCAGTTCGGTAGAGAGGTTGCTCATGATGACCTGTTTCTGATGGTCGTCGGTAACCATGTTGAGAATGCGCGTGCGGAAATCGTTGATGGCGTCATAAAGAGCTTTTCCCTTTCCGACACCTGGTGCCAGCATAATCTGGTTTGCAGCCTCAAGGTCTTCCTTGTTCTTGATATGCTCAAGGTCACCATCCTTTCCGTCAGCCTCCCTGACAATAGCGAGTTTCAGTTGCTGGGCCATATTGTACAGCGAGTCGCTCATCTGCTTCACGGTACTGGCTTTCTCAAACCATTTCCTCACCTTTTCAGGGTTTTTCTTCATCTGTGCCTCAAAATCACCAAACAACACCTGGTTCTCCGCCGACGAGTTGGCCGTAGTGCGGCGCAGACTCTCCTCAACAATAGAGAATCCGTCGAGCACCTCCGACGACACGTTCAGCGCAAGCATTGCCATCAAGACGACATACATCAGGTTGATCATCTTCTGGCGTGGCGATATGGGTCTTTTCTTGATTGCCATTATTCAGTAACTGGTTTTGCGCCCAACGGCATGTTCACCGTCATGGCCTCAATCATGCGCTTGTAAATCCTATTCAGTTCAGCAATCTGACCAGCCATCTTACGGGTCTGTTCGTTAATCTCGTCGATTGTTCCGATTTGCGAGCTGGCGCTCTTCAGCTGCATCTCATAAACCTTGCAGATACCTGTCAGCGTGCGGTTCAGATTCTCCATCTCCTCAGAGTCAGTCGTCAGACGACGGCTTTGCTCTGAAACGCGCTCCAACACCTCGGTCAGTTTCTTCAGCTCTTCCACATAGGCATTGGTGGCATCAGTCATATCGGGAGTCAATGGCGGAGCAACAACGGGCTCTGTGGTCTGAGCTGCGGCTGCACTACCAGGCATTCCGGATACACCGGAGATGACGGCCATTCCGGATGTTCCGGGGAAGCCAGCCTCTCCTGCTATTCCGGCTGAGCCAGCCTGAGCGGCTGCCACTTGGCCTGTGGCCGGGCCACCGCCACCTATAATAATAGTGCCTCCTGTAGCACCGCTCACCTTCACTTCAGGCTTCTCTCCGGTCTGCTCCCCGGCTTGCTGTGCCTCTTCCTCCTCGAATTCCTCACCTGTATGACGAGCCAGTTCCATACCGTCGGTGGTCTTGTCGAACGGACGGTCGAAGGCTGAGAGGAAGAACACAATGACCTCAGTGCCCATTCCGAGGAACAGCCAGAAGTTGGCGCCAGGAATATGAGTCAGTTTGAAAAGCGTACCAAGGATAACGATGGCCGCACCCCAGCTATAGGCATAATTCAGGAATGTCTGGCCGGGAACACTATCCATCCACTTCTGCAGACGATAGATCATATTGAATTTGCTATACCTTGTCATTTTTTCTTCTTCGTTGCTTTTTGTTTTGTCGTTGATGTGTTAGCCAGACTTCTCACACAGCGGAAGCCGATAAAGGAACGAGGCTGGTTCTGGTACTCCCATGAGCGCCAGGCGCTGCGAATGAACGACTCCGGGTCTTTCCATGAGCCGCCGCGCACACTCTTTTTCTTCAGCTTATAGGGGTCCTCGATGGCTGCATTATACTTCAGCGTCGGGTTCAAGTCGTTCATAGCATCAACACCGCCCTCGGTATAGATGGTGCTGGTCCACTCAGCCACGTTGCCCGCCATGTCGTACAGTCCGTTCGAATTGGCTGAATAAGCCCCTACCTTACTGGTTATCAGGTTGCCGTCCTCGGTATAGTTACCGCGGTCGGGCTTGAAGTTAGCATAATAACAGCCTTTATCGCTGGCCATGTTCTCGTTGTTCCATGGGAATTCCGTACCGTCTTTTCCGCGTGCGGCATACTCCCACTCTGCCTCTGTCGGCAGACGATAGCGCTGTACGAAACGAGCGGCGTCGCCCAGTCCTTTCAACAGATACTCCGTACGCCATGCGCAGAAGGCGTTGGCCTGCTCCCATGTCACACCCACAACAGGATAATCGTTGTAGGCGGGATTGCTGAAGTAATAGCGCAGATACATCTCGTTGTCGGAGTTCTGGAAGTCGTTCACCCAGCAAGTGGTATCGGGATACACGTTTACGATATACGTATTCAGGAAATCCCACGGTCCGCTCAACGGACGGTCGATGGTCTGACGGATGATATTACCCTCGTCATCCACGTATGCGGTATCTTTCGATATCATCACCACCTCGTCGGGATCCACTGTGATATCGGTATTCAGATTGCGGTCCTCGGGGTTCAGGCGGTTGCGGCGCAGGGCTGCTGCCGTATAGTCGTAAATCTCATAACGGTAGTTCAGCTGCTTGTAGTCAATCAGTTTCTCGCCCGTCACGGGATTGGTCACATACATACTCTCAATGGCTCGCAGCTCATCCTCGTTCGGCTTTCGGGGAAGAGACTTCTTCCAGTTTACACGCGGAGGAATCGGATCACCGTTCTTGTCCTCGGTAATCATGTACGACTCGTCGCCACCGTAGGCCGGATCGGCCAGGCGCTCACGCAGAATAGAGTCGCGAACCCACTGTACAAACTGCTTGTACTTGGCATTGGTGACCTCGGTCTCATCCATCCAGAAACCGTCGACAGAGATCTCCTTCACAGGAGTCTGCATGCCCCAAAGGCTGTCCTGGTTCTCGATTCCCATCTTCAGGAATCCGCGCTTCACCATCGTCATGCCGAATGGTGTGGGCTCAGTAAAGCCTTTGCCAACGCCGACACCTGTCACCTCACCGCCTCGTCCGGCTGACAATGCGGCCTTACCGCCAAAACATCCGATTAGTAAAGGCAAAAAGGCAAGTAGGCAAAAAGGTAAAAGCCTTCTTACCTGCCCTTCCACTGTTTTATTCATCATTGTTCGTTTCATATCTCAATTCATTCACTTTTCACTTTCCATTTGCCGTTTCTTACAGTAGTCTCACACTCTTGTGCTTGTTCTTTCCCCTCTTCACGAAGTTCATATCGACCTGATAGCCGACAAAAATCTCATGACTGCCGTTGCCCGGATTCACCGCAGAGGTATACACCTCATAGCTATAGCCCAGATGAATGCCCTGGAAACAGCCTCCCACAAGAAACGTCACCGAATTGGTGGGACTGTAGGAGATTCCTCCGTACATATTCTTTTTATCGTTCGTATAAACCAGCCGGCCCGTCACATCTGCCCGCCAGCCCACACCGTCGGTCCTTCCTAGAACAGACGAGTGTATTTTTAGAAACGGATTTCTCAGCTTAATATTGTATCCACCCGTCAAATAATATGTTTTATCTATCTGCAACTCATTGGTTTCGCCCAACTCGACAAGCGGCGAGTTCAAGTGCTGAACCGATGCGCCGGCATACCATGAACCATGCGTGTAATACAGTCCCACACCGATATCCAACCCATTGCCGTTAATCTGGGCTGACGTGAAAGCCGGATCGCTGGGATCCTCCAACTCAAGACCAGAGCCGTCGAAATCCTCCGTGAGCAGTCCTGCCAGCACACCGATTCCTAATTGTCCGCCAAGCAGTTTCAGTTTGAACGAATATTGAGCAGCTATCCGCTGGTGTGTGAACAGACCTATCTTGTCGCTCATCAGCGAGATGCCGCCGCCATGATAGCTCTTTAGGAAATAGAAAGGCATGTCCGCCCCGATGTACATCGTCTGCGGATTGTGCTTAAAGCCAGCCAAATCCATCGCATAGGCTCCCACGACATTGATTTTCTGTTGCTTACCCACCGACGCAGGATTAAACGTCGGCTCCATGTCGAAGTAGTGACTGAAGTTGACGTCATATTGTGCCTTCGCTCCCATCACGGCAAGCAAAAGCACAAGAATTGTCGTGTAAGCACGTCTGAACACATCAACATAACGCAGATTCTGCACTTTTATTGTTTTAACAATATTTTATAGGTCCAATTATTGTTCCATTCGCAAATTATCACTATTTTTGTAGAGCCAACCACAACCGATTGCCATGGACAATGAAGAAAAAGTAACTATTGAGCTGCTACAAGAGGAAATCGTGCGGCTGAAAGAAGAGAACAAACGGCTCATCGAAGGCAATGAGAAACTTATTGCCCGTAACATGATGCTTGCCGAGAAAGTGGATATATATTATGATGTACGCAGGCGCGTGGAATGGCTGAAAGACCTGGTCCGCCGCCACCGTGAGTTTATGGCACAGGCCGACTTGCGCAGCGATGAGGAACTGCTGGCCGTCATCGAGACACGCATCGAAAGCGAGGAGATTCCGCTGCCACCAGAGTTCGGAATCAAAGAAGTGGCCGAACTGGTGGGGACCACGCAGACACGCATTGCCGATTTGTACAGGTCAAGGACCATCTACAACTCCGTAGATAAGTATCTTGACTTCTTGCGGCTGATGCGAGCCCTGAAAACACTGAAAGACAATCCGGGTTATAGTATCGACGCCATCGCCAAAGATTCGGGATTCAACAGTGTGCGCACGCTGCAGCGCAAGATTCAGGAAGCCATCGGTTTGTCGCCTGGCCAGTTCCGTGACATCACTAATCCTGAATAGCCCGACTATTATTCGAGACTCTTTTCCTGATGAGGGGCTTGTTTCGAGAAGTAAGAACATAGGAACTCGAAACAAGCCCCTCCTCTATTCTACCCAATCATGCTCATTCTCCACCGTCGTTTTTTAGTCTGAATAAGGGGTTAACATAGAACTCAGGAAAGCCTGTTCGGACAAATTTTAAGGCTTTTCTGCTATTTGTCGCATCCTGGCGCCCTTGTCGCAACATCCATTGCTATTTTTTTATTATTTGTTTGGAACATGCAATTTCTCCCACTAACTTTGCAATATCAAAACAAATAAAAACCATTAAAAAAAATAACAATTATGAAACAGACTAAGATTTTCCTGATGGCCCTGATTTGCATGATGATGCAAGCTATCGTTTGTAACGCTGACGACGACGTGGTGATTTCCGCATCACAACTACCCGCTACAGCACGTGTTTTTGTTCAGAAGACTTTCCCTGCAAAAAGAATCATCTTTGCTCAGAAAGACGGTTTCTTCCGCCCCACCTATGACGTACGCCTCGACAACGGAATAGAAATTGACTTCGACCACAGCGGTGTTTGGGACAAGGTTGACTGCAAGTACTCAGCCGTACCGGCCTCACTCATTCCCGCTTCCATCGCCAACTATTTGAGAGCCAACTTCCCCGATGCTGTTGTCACTAAGATCGACAAGGAACGCTACGGCTACGAGATAGAGCTGTCTAACGATCTCGAGCTGAAATTCAACAAGAAAGGAATGCTCATCGCCATAGACGACTAAGCCGCCTCTATACCCTTACACAGACTGAAAACTACAGAAAGTAATCGTCTTTTTTCCAATTATCTCTCGTTTCAGAAGGCAACCAGTACTGCCTTCTGAAACGTTTTTTTATGACTCTTGATAAATGAACCGCCAAAAAGAACCAGAAAAACACTATCTTTGCAACTTAAATCAAAAAAAAATCCCCCTCGGGGGTTTAGTAAATCGTTCTTCGTGTGTATATAAAGTGTATGACAAACAGGACACAACACATTCAGACGCTGTTCATGCGGCATTATCGGCAGATGTACCGGCTGGCCATCCTGTTTCTGCACGATGATGCGGAAAGCAAAGACGTGGTGCACGACATCTTTGCCCAGCTTCTCGCCGACTCGCGCGATGTGCGGGAAGACACCGCAGAGGCGTTTCTGCTCACTTGCGTACGAAACAGATGTATGAACGTAATCCGCAACCGGAAGATTCAAGAACGCATAGCCCGGCTCTACATGCTCGACACAGACATCGACACCACTCCTGCCAAGCACTTTGCCGAGGAACTGGACATGCTGACCGAAGGCATCAGCCGGCTCACGCCGCCCGTCTGCCGGGAGATTATTGAACTGCACTTTCGCGACGGCCACACCTTCCGTGACATTGCCCAGCAGCTGGGCGTCAGCGAGACCACCGTTTATAAACATCTGCGCAATGCGCTCAACCAGTTACGTAAACACATCAATAACGATTAACACGATGGACAATACAGAACTACTGCTCCGCATGATGGAGCAACCTAACAATTATACAGACCAGCAGTGGAACGACATTCTTGCCGACCCGGAATGTCGCGAACTATACATGCTGATGGCCAAGACACAGAGTGCCTTCGACCTGCAACATGACATCAGCGACGAGGAAATCAATACTGAATGGGAAAGACTTCAATCCCTCACCTCTCACCCTTCACCTCAGAAAAGACACTTCTCCCCTCTCAAGTTGGCCGCCTCATTCATCGGCTTGCTCCTGGTGTCGGGCATTGCCCTTGCAGCCATTCATTTTACAAGACTGCATCAGCAACCTGTCTTGCCCAAATCAGAACAGACTACAGCACCTGCAAAAGCGCAACTATCAACACCTCAACGCGAACAGACTGACACCATCGCCACTGCTGAGCCGGTAGTTTTCGACAATGTTTCGCTCGACAAGATTGTCGGCCAGATTGCCGTCTGTCACCATCTGGACATGGAGGTTGAAAACGAGCGGGTCCGCCAGCTACGGTTCTATTTCGTTTGGAAAAAGGAATCTTCCTTACAGACGGTTGTCGACCAGTTGAACCAGTTTGAGAGTATCAACATCGTAGTGAAAGACAACAAGCTGATTGTGAAATGAAACGGATTGTCTTATTCTTTGTGTTACTATGCACCATCACTACGCTTTCTGCCCAGAGAATTAGCAGGAGCTACCAGAATGTGTCGATGTCGGAAGTGTTGCGCGACCTGAACCAGCTGTCACGCAAGTACATTATTAATTTTATGTACAACGACCTCGAGGACTACCGCGTCACCACCGAAATCAGGCATAAGTCCATTCCCGATGCCCTCGAACAGATTATCGGTTTCTATCCCATACGGATTATCGCCACCGACTCTGTCATCACCGTGGAATGCACCTACAAGACCGACCGGCATCTCACGGGTACCATCGTCGATGAACAGGGACGGCCTGTAGCCTACGCCAATGTTGCCCTTCTCAATCCCGCCGACTCCACGCTGCTTAGTGGCGGTGTCTCAAATGAGAGCGGCTACTTCGCTATTCCTTATGAAACTCCTACCCCCATCGGGGGAGGCCGGGAGGGGGCTGTACTTGCCCGCATCTCATACGTTGGTTACAAAACGCTCTTCATGCTGTGCGAAAAGTCCGAAGTGGGAACCATCAGTATGCGGCCAGACAGCTACAAACTGAAAAATGTGACCGTAAAAGGTTACAAACCCACCATGAAAATGATTTCAGGCGGCATGGAGATCGATGTGCAGAACACACTATTGGCCGATGCTGGTTCCGCCCTTGACGTACTGTCGCAACTGCCACGTGTCAATGTTACCGCCAATGGGGGTGTGGAAGTGTTCGGCAAAGGCAAACCAGAGATTTACATCAACGGCAAAAAGATGCGAAACAAGGGCGAGTTGGAGCAACTGACCTCAAAGGACATCAAGTCTGTGGAGGTCATTACGATGCCCGGAGCACGATATGATGCCACATTAGGCTCCGTCATTCGCATCAACACTATCAGACGGCGCGGTGACGGTTTCAGCCTCTACAGCATAGCAAGAGGAAGCTATTTCCACGAGTTCGCTAATGCAGCAGGAGTATCAATGACCTACAGGAAGAGCGGACTGGAGATGAACTTCTATCCCTATTTCGTCAACAACTACATTGGAGAGGATAATCATTTCGGCAGCACATTGCATATGAATGACCATGACACGAAGACTATGCAGCACGGCTTGTTCACAGACCGCACGCAATCCTTCATCCCAGACTTCAAACTCAGTTATGACTTCGATGCCAATCACTCCATCGGAGCCTCCTACAGATACCAGAAAACAGTAAAGTATAACGGTCAGCAAACTTCCGACTATACCGTTTATTACGATGACAAGGAGCAAGGCGCAGTGAAGTCGAGCGACACACGCGACTGGGATGTGGTCTATCACAATGCCAATGCTTATTATACGGGCAAGGTGGGCAGTTGGGGTCTCAATGCAGATGGCTCGTTTGTGCATACAATTGTGGACAGAGGACAACTCATCCGAGAGAACAGCCAGGAGTACGACAGCCGCATCATCCATACCAGTTCCACTCAAGACAGCCGTCTCTATGCCGGCAAACTGATTGCAGCCTGCAAACTGCCGCATGGGGAACTCTCATTCGGAACAGAATTGACCTGTTCACATGTGAATGCCGACAACCATAATCCAGAAGGTTATATTGCCGAGTCGGATAACGAAATCAAGGAAAACAATTATGCGGGCTTTGCCTCATACAACCAGCAGTTAGGGCATTGGTCATTAGAGGCTGGAGTACGTTATGAATACGTACACTCCGACTACTACAACTATGGCATTCTGGACAATGCTGTCAGCCGTCGCTATAGTGGACTATACCCCAATCTCTCAGCGTCATGGAACAAAGGCAAGTGGGGTCTGCAGTTTGCCTATTCGAAGAAAACCCGCCGACCAAGTTACGGTCAGTTACGCAGTTATCAGCAGTATGACAACCGCTATGTTTATGAGGGAGGCAATCCCGAACTACAACCAGCCATCTACCATACATTGGAGACGATGCTCAATTGGCAATGGCTCAATCTCAGCCTCAGTTATCGATATCAAAAAGACTTCATGCTCTGGAAGAACGAACTCTATGGCACCCAGGAGATAGCATACGCCACTTTTATCAACATCGACCACAAGCAAGAGGTTGTGGCATCGCTCGTGCTTCAGCCTAAGTTCGGGCGATATCGTCCTAATCTTGAACTGGGCTATGTCCATCAGTTCTTCGATGCCAAGAAATATGGTTTTGTCACCAACCTGCGACGTCCTGCCATCACCGTTGCCCTAAACAACAGATTTGTCATCGACAAATCCTGCTGGCTAGGCCTGCGTGGCCGCTATGTCTCGAGTCATGACAACGTCTCACAGGAAGTGGATGATTTATGGACTGTCAGTGCACAAGCCTACAAGAGTTTCTTCAATGGCGCACTGGCCTTCAATCTCACCATCAACGACATCTTCAACACCAACATGGAGAAGTGGAAGATGCGTACACATAGCGTAGAGAACAGTAAGGACTGTAATAACCATAGTATGACACGCGGCATCAGCCTGCAAGTAACCTATAACTTCAATACCACCCGCTCGAAATACAAGGGTACGGGTGCTGGTAACGACGAAAAGAACCGACTATAAATTATCTCTCACTGTTTCAAAATATTTGAGTTGTCCCGCTAATCGGGGAAACGGCGTAAGCAAAAGGGACATTTAAGGATGACAAAGCAAATTAAAAAGAGTTTTTTGGCATTTGTGCTCGCTTATGCGTATCTTTGCAACATCAGGTTGTTATAACTGTAAACAATTTAAGAATCTAAACAGATGATGAATACGGCGCAGAGCAT
>JAEEGK010008429.1_pt1 | contig 24338 bp, 12 predicted proteins | sample 8958771 | NCBI WGS metagenome assembly JAEEGK01 (sample SAMN16246547, study PRJNA631951) | gut metagenome | biome: gut microbiome; feature: rumen; material: SC-attached | host: Bos | place: Iran: Karaj | collected 2018-10
GAAATCTTGTAGCCCGTACCGCGGATGTTCACGTCCTTGAGGATATCCACCATCAGGTATGCGGAAGAGGGCTTCATCACCACGCTTTCGACCTTCGAGTTCTTCTCGATAATCTCGCCGTTCTTGTCTTCGATGGATTCGATCATGTAGGGCTCGATTCGCGTGCCGAGGTTCGGGAACACCGTGTAGGCAGATGTCATTTCGAGAAGCGTCGCACCAACAGAACCGAGGGCGAGGCTCGGGACTGCGACGAGCGGGGCCTTGCGGATGCCGAACGCGCGGGCGTAGTTCACCACGTTGCTCAGGCCGTATTTCGATGCGGTAAGGACTGCGGGGATGTTCTTCGAGCGGTAGAGCGCCTTGCGGAGCGTCATCATGCCTTCGAAGTTCTTCTCGGAGTTGTGCGGACGCCACATGCCGGTGGCCGATGTCTCGTCGGTCATCGTGATGGGGGCATCGTTCACCGAGTCGCAGGGGGAGGCGCCGTTATCCATCGCGGTCGAATAGACGATGGGCTTGAAGCTGGAGCCCGGCTGGCGCAGCGACTGCACGGCGCGGTTGAATCGGGATTCGTTGAAGTCGTTGCCACCGACCATCGCACGGATTGCGCCCGTCTCGTTCTCGATGATGACCATTGCCATCTCGGCGTTGTGGTAGCGGATTTCGGGCGGATAGCGCCATTTCTTGATGTTGGCCGAAGTGTCCTTGCTCAGGTAGTCCTTCTTGAATTCGGCGTACACGCTGTCGAAGTGGGCAAGGATGCTGTCCGGTTCCATACTGTACTTGTCGGCGAGCTTCAGGGTCTTGATGGTCTTCTTTTTGAACTCGGTGCGGTACTTGGCGACAAGCGCCTTCGCTACGCTGTCGGCCACTTCCTGGATCTCGGGGTCGATGGTGCTGTAGATGGAAACGCCGTCGGCATAGAGCGAGTTCTGCCCGTACTTCTTTTCCATGTACTTGCGGATTTCTTCGTAGTAGTAGAGGCCCGAACCCTTCTCGGGTTCCTTTTCGGCGAGCACGATGGGGGTCGCTACGTACTTGTGGTAGTCTTCCTTGCTGATGTAGCCCGCGTCGTACATCGCGTAAAGGACGGTGTTGCGGCGCTCGAGCGATGCCTTGGGGTGTCTGTCGGGGCGGTACGATTCGGGTGCCTTGAGCATACCGGCGAGGACTGCGTATTCCGGAATGGTGAGGCTGTCGAGCGCATGCCCGAAGTAGTATTTGCCTGCCGCCTGGAAACCGTAGTTGCCGCCGCCCAGGTAGACCTCATTCATGTAGAACTCGAGAATTTCCTGCTTGGTGTAGGTCTGTTCGATGCGGATGGCGGTCATCGCTTCCTTGATTTTACGGGCGATGGAACGTTCCGGCGTGAGGAACAGGAGCTTGGTCAACTGCTGGGTGAGGGTGGAGGCGCCGCGGAGCTGCTTGCCGCTGAGGGCGCTCTCGATGATTGCCGACGGGATGGCCCAGACGTTCATGCCCCAGTGGTTGTAGAAGGCGCGGTCCTCGGTCGCCATGACGGCGTGAATCGCGTTTTCGGGGATGGAGTCAAAACTGACCCATTCGCGGCGTTCCACGAAGTACTTGTGTGCAATCTTCCCGTTCATGTCGTAGATGTTTGTCACGAGTTTCGGGTTGATCTGCTCAAGTTGCGACAGGGAGGGGAGTCCCGGCAGGTAGTGGTTGTAGACTACGATGACAGTGACGAACCCGGCAATCACCGGGAGGCATAGGATTGCGAGGGCAATGACGAATTTCTTGTTCGTGAACAGTTTCTTGAGGTAAGAAAGGCAGAACTTGAGTATGGGCTTGACTTTTTCCATCGTAGATTCAAAAAAAGAAGAATTTATGAAACAAATTTAGAAAAATCCCTTGACAATTCAACCGATAATGCTATATTTGGGGTCACTCAAGCGGATGTAGCCCAACTGGATAGAGCGTTTGGCTACGAACCAAAAGGCTCCAGGTTCGAGTCCTGGCACCCGCAGAAAAAGATGCTTCGCGATTAGCGAGGCATCTTTTTTGTTTTATCCATAATCTAGGGCTCGGTTCTGGAGCCTTTGCGAGCAGGTCGCGCCCGGGCGGAAGCCGGGCGTGAACGCGAGAGCGAGTGAGTAACCGGAGGTTCTGCACCAGGAACGACGAACGAGCGGTCGTAACCCCGCTCCAGGTTCGAGTCCTGGCACCCGCAGAAAAGACCCCTCTCTTACCGAGAGGGGTCTTTTGTTTATACCCGCGACGGACGAGAAGCGGGAGCCTTTGCGAGCAATAAAAAAACACACCGCAGATGCGGTGTGCTTTTCAAACTTGCGTCTGAGATTGCTACTACCTGGAGTAGTATTCCACGACGAGCTGTTCTTCGAGCTTGACCGGGATCTGTTCGCGGAGCGGGAGCTTCACGAGCTTACCTTCGATCTTGTTCGTGTCGACTTCCAGATATTCCGGAGCGGCCGGAGCGTTAGCAGCGGCTTCCTTGATCTGGACGTGTTCCTTAGACTGCTCGCGGATAGCAATCACGTCGCCGGCCTTGATGAGGCGGGCAGGAGAGAAGCTGCGGACGCCGTTCACAGTGAAGTGACCGTGGGTCACGTACTGGCGGGCGGCGAAAATCGTGCGAGCAAAACCCATGCGGTAGACGAGAGCGTCAAGACGGGTTTCGAGAAGAATCATCAGGTTGTCACCGGCAGAACCTTCACGACGGTTAGCTTCCTTGTATGCCTTGGCGAGCTGAGCTTCGGAGATGTTGTAGGTGAAACGGAGACGCTGCTTTTCGACCAACTGCTGCTTGTACACAGAAGCGGACTTCTTGCGGTTCTGGCCATGCTGGCCGGGAGCGAAGTTGCGGCGGTCGAGCGCCTTCTGAGTCTTCTGAGAAACGGCAATGCCCAGGGAACGGGCGACCTTGCCTTTGGGTCCACGGAAGGAGGACATATTATACCTCTTTGAGGAAGCTCTTTGGTTAAACTTGCAAATTGGCAGAGCTTGGCGCGACTTGCAAGTGAGGGCAAATATAGCAAATCCGTTGCCGGATGCAAGGTTTTGGGGCGATTCGGGCGCGTTTTTGCCCCAAAATTGCCCGAAATTTACCCAAAATTCGCCTTTTTAGCGGACGTTTACGGTCAGGGTGTCCCTCATGAGGGGGTCTGCCATGCTCTGGGCGATGAGTCGGGCGTCCTTGTCGGCCGCATCTGGCTGCGCTATCAGGTAGAACGAGGAAATCTCCTGTTCGCTCTTGCAGTTTTCCTGCTGGATGATGTAGGAGGCCGTCCCGAGGGTAGTGAGGTCCTCGCAGGGCACGTACCACTTGACGTTGTAGCTCGTCTTGTAGGGGACGGTCTGGAACGCGAAGTCGGCGAGTTTCACGGTGTCGCCCGCCTTGACGCGCATGGAGGTGTAGGTGTTCTCTTTCTCCTCGTTGTAGAACTTGAGGGAATCGAGCGAGCCCGGCCTCTGGATGAACGTCCTCAGGGTGAGGTTCGAGTCCGTGAGCGCCTTTGAATTGAGCTGCAGGTAGCGCAGGTACACTGGGCCGTCACTCTTTGCCTTGAAACTGTGCTCGAGACTGTTTATGGTGCCGACAGAATCCCCATCGGCGTTGAGCAAGGCGTAGTACGCTCTCGGCGTGCCCTTGCATTCGCCGTACTTGCAGTAGCCTTCCATTTCGTGGTAAACGATGAGCGAGTCGCCCTTCTTGAGGTCGGCGAGCCACACGTAGTGGTCCTGGCGCAGGTAGTACTTGGTGGAGTCGTTCGCGGGGCGTACAATCGTGAGCGTATCGCCGGGGTAGACGATGGAGTCGGGTTTCGCGAGGTATTCGCCCTGGTTCAGCCTGCGGAAGCGGGTAGCCGCCTCGAATGTCGCGAACGGGCCGGAGAGGAAACTCACCACGTTGCTCGGCGTAAGCTTGAGCGTCCACTGCGAGGAATCGTTGGTCACGAGCAGCGTATCGAGCGAGTCGGCGGCGGGGGAGTATGTCTTGCCGTCCTTGTCGGTGAGTTCGTACTTGTTGATGCCTTCTCCCTGCACCGAGAGGTTCACGCTAAAGCCGGTCTTAACGTTGAACGCTATCTCGATGTTCTTCGGGGCGCTGCCGATAACGAGAATCCCGCGGACGGTATCGCGCAGGTCGATATCCACGTGCGAGGAATCGCCCGTGTAGTTGTAGTAGGCGGTATCCACGTCAACCTTGACGCGCAGGTGCGCCGTCGTGTCGAACTTTGCCTTCAGGTCGAGGTAATAGAAGTCGTCGCTGAACAGTACGAACTGGTTCTGGAGCATGTCGGCGCCCGAGCCCGGCAACATGTAGTCACTGTACAGGGAATCCTTCTTGCTTTCGTTCCAGACGGGGTGAAGCGTCTTGGCCTTTTCGCCCTTCTCGCTTCTCACACGGATTGTATCGCCTTCCATGCCGCTCGTTGCGGCGAGTACGCTTACGCGGGTTCCCTTCGGGAAGTTCCCGAGGAACAGCGATACGGTGGAATTCGCGCTATCAACACACACGACGTCGTCGTGGCAGACCTTTTTCACGTAGGAGGAATCCTTTGAACCATCCTTGGTCGTGTCGCGCTTGACCTTGACGGTATCCCAGTCGGCCATTTCCATGTAGAAGTTGAGCGTATCGCCGGCAGCAATCGTGTCGAGGTATTCGATGTCGAGTCGTTCGCTGATGGATGAGCTTGAATTGAATGAGTCCTCGGCGTAGCTGCCGTTATCGTCGGTAATGGACGACGAGTTCGTGTGCGTGGATTCGCTGCAGGCGAAAAGGAGCGCAAGCGGTACGAGAGCGAGGATTGTCGTTTTCATAGTCATAGTGGCGCGGTCCTAGTTGAGGATAAAGAACTTCTGTTCGGCGGTGAAGGCTTCGCCGATAATCTTGAGGGTGTACTTGCCGGTGGGGAAGGCCTTTGCCTTGAACTTGAAGTTGGTCTTCTTTTCGCCGGCGAGTTCGCGGGCGGCTACGGTAAGCATGCGCTTGCCCGATTCGTTCAGGATTTCAATCTGCACGAACTGCGGGTAGCCCACGGTGAGGTCAAAGTTGCATTCCAGGTTCACGATGTCGATGTTCACCTTCGTGAGGGCGTAACCGCCATCCATCGCCTCGCCACCTACGGAGCGGGAATTGTCGTAGTAGCCCACGTAGAGCGCGGGTGCCATGTTCTTGCCCGCGTTCCTCGACTTGATGAACGTTTCTCCGGGTTCCACGGCGGTAAGGATAAGCGTGTAAAGGCCCGATGCGTGCTTCCTCTTGAAGAATTCCGTAAGGGCGGGCGTACGCAGGAACGCGCCGAGGGGTGCCTTCGGGTTAATCGTAATAATGCCGATAAAGTCCGCATACTTGGTGTCGATGCCGCCACCGGAGTTCTTGCGGATGTTGAACTGCCCGCCCGCCTGCTGGAGGTTCGCGGGCGCGTTTTCCCAGGTGAGTTCGTCGCTCTTCCAGTCGACACCCAGCTTGTCTTCGCCGAAATTCATCTCCTTGCTCGTTTCCTTGAGGCCGAAGATGTTCAGCTGGACGGGCTTCTTGATGGAATCTGCGTCGAATTCCAGCTTGAGGGCTGCATCGAACAGCGGGCCCGGGAGCGCGGACAGGTCGTACTTGAGGTAAATTTTTCCGGCATCGTTCTGGTCGTTCGCCACGCGCAGGTGTTCGTCGGTGCTGTGCGGCGTGTAGTTGTCGAACTGCGAAATCCATGCATCGGCGCCGCGCCCGCTCGGGATATTGTCGCCAGAATGGTCGAGCGTAGTGTATCGCTTGTCGAACACGTAGACCTTGCCTGTATCTGTCCTGTCCTGGTAGCCGTCATTGGCGTTGAACAGCAAGTTGTATCGCCCGCTGGCGGTGAACGTCACGTCGGTCTCGTACTCGGTGGAGTCCGAGAAGGATACCTTTCCGGGGCCCGCGCCCTTGCGCCATGCCACGGGCACGCGGCACAGGCCGTCACCGCGACCGTCGTCTTCCACGTTTCCTTGCAGATGGAGCTTGCCCGGCTGCACCAGGATGTGCTCCTTGTCCATCGAAGGTTTAGGCGGCTCATTCTGGCCCTGCTTGGGAGCATATCCCGTGTAGAGCGCCATCATCACGCCGCCCGTCTCGTTGTGGGGCAGGTCTGTGTTCTTGAGCGCGTAGACCTTGGAGCCCTGGCGGGATTCCTCTACGATTTTCGAGTAGGGGTTCCCGCGGGTAAGCGTTTCCTTGAGGCCTGCAATGGACATGCTCGAGTTGTCGTTGATGAACATCGGGCTGTTCTTCGCCTTGTCGCTTGCGATGACGTTGACGCCCAGGAGTTCTGCAAAGCCCTTGTTGAAGTTGTGGAGGACCGTGTTGCCGTCCCGGGCGGTAAGGCCCAGAATCCAGATGCTTCCGCCGTTGTTCGAAATCTTCGGGCCCTTCGTGTCACCGACCATGGTGACCTGTCGGCCCCACAGACGCTGGAAATTCGTGCGAATCGTGCCGACGGAAACGTCTTCCAGGAAGATGTCGCCCGTGGCGAAGTCGTCGGATTCGTAGGATTTCACGTACATATTCTTGAGCACCACGGTACGCTTGGAGCGGTTGGTAATGCCGCTTGCGAACGTGGAGAACCTCTCGATGGTGATATCGACGAATGCGCCGTCTTCGATGATGAACTTTCCCTTGCCGTCGATTTTGCCTTCGGTACCGATAAGCCTGTGGATGCGGTTGCGCAGGTAGATGTCGCGGTTGATGGTCCAGCGGCCTCCCGGCGGGAAGAATATCGTTTCGGCACCGTCGTCAATGGCGTCCTGGATTGCCTTGGAATCGTCGGAACCGTCGTTTGCCTTGCCGCCGTATTCGCCGGTGATGGATGTCCAGTACATGGACTTCTGTTCGGCATTGTTGGGTGTCTCGGTGACGGCGAGTTTCATGGCCTGCTTGGGGCTGTGGCAGAGCTGATGGTTTTCTTGCGTGGAAATCTCGACAATCTCAGTGTTGCTGAAGGATTCGTTGTAGGCCTTCTTGGTACTTTTGATCTTGGATTTGAACTTGCTTACGACGACCGCGCGTGCAAAGAGCTCGCCTTCGTTCACGATGGCGGTAATTCCTTTTGCCGCTTTCTTGCCTGGGTCGTATTCGAGGGTGCCGTCCACGAATACCATGGAGGCGTCGGGCCCGTGGCTGTAGACCGCCGTGGTCGAACCCTTGAAACGCAGTCCGCGGATGGCGAGCATCTGGTTGTCATTGTCGAGACCGAATTTTTTCTGGCCGCCGAGCGTCACGTGCTCAAACGTCATGCTGTTCGATTTGCCCGCGGTATAGACACCCACGTCAAACCCGTCCACTTCTACGTTCTTGAGGAGCAGGGGCCCGATATTTTCGGTAAAACCGAGGTCTATGCCGATAACGCCTGCGCTGTCGCCCGATGCGACTTTCACGTTGTTGATGGTGCCCTGCACCGAGGCGTTGAAGCGGATACCGATGGCGCCCGGGTTCTTTTTGCCTGTGCGGAGGGTAAGGTCGCGGATGGAATTGCGCTGGCGTGCGTTGGGGCCGTCGCCCGTGTAGATGACTGCCTGCGGAAAGTCGGGGTTCTCGAATCCGGGAACGTCGTCTTGGAGCGATATGATGGTACCGCCCATGCTTTCGCCCTGGAGGATAGTGCGGCGGTAGTCCTTTTCGGGCTTGTCGGCGGTGGGCCAGGTAAGTGCGGATGAAATCTTGTAGATGCCATGGGGCAGGTAAATGATGAAGTCGCCGTCGGGATGGTCGCTCAAAGCCTTCTGGATGGCCTCGGTATCGTCGGTCTTGCCGTCGCCCTTCGCGTTATACGGTTCTTCCTTCACATTGACAACGTCTGAACCCATCGGGAATTCCACCTGGGCGTACGCAGAAAGTGCGAGACAGCACAAAAAGCTCAAAAAAAAGCGATAAAAATACATTGAGACCTCGTTCTGGGGTACCATACACTATTAAATTACCTTTTTTTGATGGGGTGTGGACGCATGGTCACCAAAATGACATGAATATATAGGCTTTTGGGCCTGATTTGAGCCTAAAAAAGGAGCCAGGCAGTGCAGAGCATTGCCTGGCCTTGGGGTTGGTTTGGAGTATTACAAGTATAGTAATTTTGGGGTGGCTAGCGAAGGCTTTTACTCAAAAAAAGCTTCGCCAGTTTTGCGGGTGTGATTTAAATCACTTTCGCTACTTGTAGTAGTACTTGAGCCCGTTGGGGAATTCGACCGTCTGCATGCCGCTGGTATTTACTTGCGCTACGGAGGTCACGGAACCGCCATAGAGGATCATGCTGCCCGAACCCTTCGGGGCGAATGCCGCGCTTGCGCTACCGTAGGCAGTGCCTGCCGTGTACGATGTGGCTGTGCAGTTCGGGTATTCTTCGGTCTGGCTACCGAACCCGAGGAATACTCCGCCCGTAATGGTGAATCCGTTGTCGGTATCGATGAGGCCGCCTGCCATATTGGTGGAACAAGATCCGGAGCTGCCGCTCTGGCCGGGCCTGCTGCCGCCACCCATGCCGCCGCTGCTTGCAGGTATTTCTACGATGACTACACCACCGCTCTGCTTTGCCGTGCCGTTCGCGTCGAGCACGTCGATGTCGTTGCCCGAGGCGCTTATGTAGTGGTAGCCGCCGGTGATGACGATGTAGCCTTTGCTGCTGCTCTGCATGCCGCCACCGCCGAAGCCGCCCCACTGGGAACCGCTGGAGGTGCCCGGGTCGGCAGAACCGCCTGCCGCATTCCAGCCGTCGTCAGTGCCGTATGTCGCGGTGATGCCGCCTTCTGCAAAGATGTAGAAGGCTTCCATGCCTTCGCCCGATTTCTCGACGTTCACGGTAGAACCGGCCAGGTGGAGCGCGGAATCGGCGTGGATGCCGTCGTCGCCTGCGGTGACCGAGATGATTCCTCCGTTCATTTGCACGTTCTGCTCGCTATGAATGCCGTCGTTGGAGGCGTTGACCTTCACGGTCCCGGCATCAAAGATGATGTTGTTGAATGCCTGGATGCCGTCATCGCCTGCGGTGATGTCAATCGTGCCTCCGGTGATGCTTACGATGCCCTTGCCCTCGACGATAACCGTGTCGTTGCCGTTCACTGCGTATTCGTCACTCTTGATGCCGTCGCCACTAGTCGCCTTGACGGTAATGGTGCCTTTTTCGATGTCAACAAGTCCCTTGCCCTTCATGCCGTGGTTCTTCGCGGTCACGTTTACGGTGGTTTCGCCGCGGAAGCGCAGGTCGTTGCTCGTGTGGATGCCGTTGTTGTAGTTGCCCTTCACGGTCAGCGAACCTTCGCCCTTGATGGTAAGGTCGTCCTTCGCGTAGATGCAGGCGCCGGTCGTATCCACCTTCGTTTCGCCGTTCGCGTTCACGTAGGTGAATGCCTTGGTGCGGGTGCTTGCGTCGGAGAGCGTGTTCTCGGTGCCGGCCTTCGCGACGACGAACGCCTTGCTTGCCATCTGCACGTAGATGACGGCATCGGCATTGTTCGTGAGCGTGAGCCCGCGCAGGTTCAGGTATACGCCGCTATCGCTCTTGGGAGAGTATACGCGGATCTGTGCGTCGTTACCCGTGTAGGAACCGCTGAAGTCGTAGTCGCCCGCACAGGTAATTACGACCTCGCCGCCGTTCACTTGTACGCAATTATTGTTGTTTGCTACGCTTGCACCGCTAGCGGCGTAGGTAATCACGGGAGTGTTCCCGTTGGAGGGCTCGACAACCGGGACAACGCTTGCACTGCTCGTTTCGATGCCAGCCGAAGACGTGGGCGTGATGCCTGCAATACTGCTGGAACTGGCCTTTTCTGCCGGAGTTTCGGACGAAGACGACACGACGATTTCTGTCAGGAACTGCTTCTGGCAATCGCTGTCGAAGAAGAACGTTGCTCCATCGGTGTCGCGGTAGTAAGAAACATTCGCGAGTTTATAAAGGAAGGTGGCCGTGCCTGCATCGCATGCAGTAGATGCGGAAGACGGAATGACGGGTGCATCTTCGGGAGGCAACGGCGTCGTGCCCGGATCCTGCGGAATATCTGCTTCGGCGGAACTTGTTGGCGATTCCTCTACGGGAGTACCGATAGTGCCGTCCGGGTTAATCCAGAAGGCGAGACTGCCGTTTGCGTCGAGGCACATGATGGTCGCGCCGTCGGCGGCGTAGAAGCCGGTGTACCCGTCTGCGTTGCAGATGTTTGCAGTAGCTTCTGCCGAATCTGTTCCGGAATCGCCTGTTGCGGGAGACTGAACGCTGGAACTGTCGTCGGAGCAGCCTGCGAGGAGCCCGAACGCAATCAGGCTAGAAATTGTGAGTCCTTTTTTAATATTTGTTTTCATGTTAAACATCCCTTTTTCCAAACAACCCGGGATGGGCTTGTCTTCTTAAAAAATTACCTTGTTGCAATTCAAATTTGGGGTAATTTTTGCAATATTTTTTGAAATACGAAAAAGTTATCGGGGGCTTTTGTTCCGTTCGGAACGAATCGGGTCAAAAAAGACCTGTTGCGTTTTTGACAACATTCTGCGTACAGTTTAAAAAAACTAAATTGCGGTTATGATTCTTGTAAAATCACGCACATACGCCTTTGCGGCTCTTGTAGCCACGACGTTACTTTCTACGCAAGCGGTTGCGGGTTCGCCCGTAATCGGTACGGAACACTCCCGTAACCTGCGCACGCTCGAGATGGCGCCGATGCTTTTTGAATATCACCGGCAGACTGTCGGGGAGGGCAGGCAGTTCTTTGCCTACCCGCAGCGCGATACCTCGTTTATCCGGCACTTTGCCGAAACGGAAGGCAAGGCGCTCCTGTATTACGACAACATGCGGGGCGGCGCCATATCGGGGCACGGAATCGATATGACGTGCCACGACGGTGATACGGCGTGCGTGCGCGTAAAGAACGAACTCCAGACGAAACTCCCGTCGATTGCGATTGCGACAAGTGTCGTTGGCGGTATTGACTACCGCGGGGGAGAAACTCTCGGCGATACCATCTGGCCGGGAATCGATGGAGGTGTCTACCTGCGCGGCTACGCGGATTCTCTAGAATTCGTGCTCGATGCGCGCATCTATGACGAAGGGCATTCTGCCTCGTACCCGAAATCGTGGGACCGCGAGTTCCTGGAATTCCAGAAAGAAGAAAATAATTCCGGCATGGAGTACACGAGTTACGCTCGCTACCGTACGCACTTCGCGTTCAATTACGACTGGATTCGTGTGGACCTTGCCCGCGACGTGCTGCACTGGGGCCCGGGCTATTACAACAACCTGACGTTGAACCAGTTCGCGCTCCCGTACAATATGCTTTCTGTGGATTTGCAGCTCGGACCTCTCCATGTATTCAGTTTTTACGGCGACCTGCGTATTTATGGCAGCATGAGTGACAAGAACAAGGATGAAACCCGCAATATATTCGGTCACCGCTATGAACTTGCTGTCGGGAACGCCACGTTTGGCATCAGCGAACTTACGATTCTTTACGATAACCTGAAACCCTGGCTCTTTGTGCCGACTGTACCGCTCTTTATGGAGAAAGGCAACTATTCCGAGAGCAGTAACAACGGTGCCTTGGCGATGGACTTTAACTACAGGCTCTTTAATACCGTGCGCCTTTACACGGAATTCTTCCTGGACGACATGGAATCCCCGATTAGCCTCGTGAAAAACGACAACATCGAGGCGAAGTGGGCTTGGATGGCCGGTTTGCAGGCGGGCCATGACTTCTATTTCAAGGGGCATAAGATTGAGGCCGGTACGATTTTCGAATACGCCCGCGTGGAACCCTACGTTTATTCGCACTTTATAAAGAACACCGCCCAGATGGCGCATCTCGGTTACCCGCTCGGGAACCAGGGTGGCCCCAACAGCCAGACCATCGACTGGACCGTGTATGGGCGGCTCGACAAGCATATATTTGCATCGGTTCGCAATACCTGGTTCTGGAAGGGGACGGATTACGGGAGTGCCGTGAACGATACGACCCCGCACCACAACCACATGAAGATTCACAAGAAGTTCCTCGACGGTGCGAAGATGCAGTACTCGCTCACGCCCGCGATAAGCTATGAGGGGCAATACGTGAGCTTCATGGGCGAAATCACCTTCATTGACGACCGCAAGGTTTACCTGCGTGCCGGATTCAAGTGGTAGTGCGGATGAAAAAGCCTGAATTGTTGGCGCCTGCGGGCGATTTGACCCGCATGAAGTATGCCTATGCATACGGCGCGGATGCCGTGTATGCGGGGCAGCCCGCGTTTTCTCTCCGTGCCCGCGAGAACGGGTTCAAGAACCTGGACGACCTCGCCGAAGGCATTGCGTATGCGCGAAAACTCGGGAAGAAGTTTTACCTCACGAGCAACGTGATTCCCCGTAACGTGAAGGTGGAATCGTTCCAGAAGGCCCTGCTTGCGGCGATAGAACTTAAGCCCGATGCCCTCATTGTTGCCGACCCCGGCTTTGTGGGATGGCTCCGGAAGGAACGCCCCGATGTGGAAATACACCTCTCGGTGCAGGCGAATACCACGAACTACCTGGCCGCAAAGTTCTGGCACGACTTGGGGGTGCGCCGCATCATATTGAGCCGCGAACTTCGTTTGTCTGAAATTTTAGAGATAAAGGAAAAGTTGCCGGACCTTGAACTGGAAGTGTTCGTTCACGGGGCGGTGTGCATGGCCATGTCGGGCCGTTGCATGCTCAGCAACTGGGTGACCCACCGCGATGCGAATCAGGGTGCCTGCGACAACAGCTGCCGCATGCCTTACCGCCTGTATGCCAACTCCGGCCCGCAGGTCGAGGATTACCGCGAGCACGAGGGCGAGTTCAGCCTGCAACGCACGGACCGCCCGGAACTCCCTCCGGTAGCGCTCGATGAGGATACTTGGGGAACCTACTTCATGAGCAGTCGCGACCTGTGTGCGCTGGATGTTATCCCCGAACTGGTGAAGGGCGGGCTCGATTCCTTCAAGATAGAGGGACGTACGCGTTCGGTCTATTACCTTTCGCAGGTGGTACGCGCCTACCGCATGGCAATCGATGCCGTTCACGGGTCGCTGGAAGGTGGTGCCGAGGCTTCACCGGAACTTGTGCCACAGGAATCCCGCAGGGCGATAAAGTTCGTGGATGGCCGCGGGTTCATGCCCGGCTTTTTGCGTGGACCGCTCCCGCAGAATTACGAGTCTACCCATGTGGCTGCCGAAGGCGGGTGCGTCGCCGCCCAGGTGCTCGATTACGACCCCGCGACAAATTCCTGCCGCGTGAACGTGAAGAACCCCTTCTGCATGGACGATACGCTCGAACTGATGACCCCTTCGGGCATGTGCCGCTGCGAGGTGGATAGCCTGCTCGATTTCAGGGGCGCTGCCGCCGACCGGTTGAACCCGGGTACGGAAGGGCGTGTTTTTTTACAGGGAAATGTGCTAAAGGACACAGAAAAGGCTGTTTTTGGGTTCTTTGTAAAGAATATCACAGCGCGGGAATCGCTGAAAACGTAAATTATAAGTATGGCAGTCGACGAAGCGACAAAGAAACAGGACGAACTAGAGCTTTACCAGATTGATGATAAGGCAATCGTGCCTTTTTTCAAGGATCATCTGGATGACTTGAAGAAGTTTGTCGATGCCCACAAGGGGCAGGGGCTTTCGCTCCTGGAACTCCTGAAGCAGTTTATTCGCACGTACCGCCTCCCTTTCAACATGCAACGCTACATGGAAGTCCAGCGGACGTTTATCCAGCAGACGCTGCGTAGCCAGCTTGAGAACCGCCAGGCGGCGGTAAGCAACTGGATTCAGGAACACGCGGGAAGGCATCGCGACCGCATGATTCAGCTGCAGTGCCTGTACCTTGAACGCGTGAAGGGCTCGCTCCTCCCGCAGGTGCAGGAACTTTTGGAACGCCGTATCGAATCCTTGAAGGCCAAGGAATCGGGCCACGGTGAAGATTCTAACAAGACATAAGGTAACCGGGAGAACCTATGACCCGTAATTTTTTGCGTAGGAACGGCGCTTTAGCGGGCGTTGTGTTTGCATCTTTTTCGCTTGCCCTGCTTGCCTGTGCTTCGGGGGATACCCCGAAACCCGCGACGGAGGTTACTGCCGAAACGCAATCGTCGCGACCGACGGTACTTCCTGCGGTTGCTGCTCCGGTGAGCGTACTTTCGATGAGGCTCTCCGATGCGGTTGGCGATGATGCGCGTAAAGAAGTGCGCGTTGTTGATAAACCGACGCTTGCTGCGCTCGATTTTGCCGCCTATTACGATAATCCCATTCGTTTGGCGGGCAAGGATGAAAAGCCTGAAAACTATAAGGGATTAATGGCGAACGCGAAACTGGCTGAATACCCGTTCCCCATGTTGGACCTTCTCTCGGAATCCGAACCCGCAGTTGTTTCGGGCCACCAACCTTTGGCATGGGAACCCTTTTCCAAGATTCTCTATGCGCAGACCGGAGACGATTCGCTTGCGAAGGTGCTCAGTGCTGTGGAGGCGGTTAAGTGGGGAGAACCTGATGTTTTCCGCGCATTCCAGACGGTAGGCCGTTTTTGGGGGATTCCGATGAGTGACGGAACGGTCGAATGGTGGGCTGAAATCTTGCCGGCAATTTGGACTGGCCGTACCGTATTTTTTGCGAAGTTGAAGTTTGTGTCGCGTGGAGAGACCGCCGAGGTTCTCAACCATTACATTACGGCGGAGATGAATCTTGACGATGCGATGAACTGGGCTCGTACGCTTTCTTCGTACTGGTACCCGACGCTCAATACCGACCTGGAACCGCATACTCCCGGCGCGCGCTGGGCTCTGACGAATGACTCACCCGCCGTAGAAGCCCCCTTTGCTGTAATGCGAGGAAACCCGATGGGGAGCCCCATTTGGGTAGCGTTCGAGGTTCCAGCATTTGTTCTTTCGGAAGAGCAACTCCGTGCACAGGCAATTGCGGATTCGCTCGCGGCGGCAGGCGAAGTGGTGCCCGTGAACCGCGTGCTTGACACGACCTCGGATGTGCGCCTGCAGACGCTCGCCTCGCTGGAAGGCTCTTGCCCCGCGAATGCGGAAACCGCGAAGTTCCGCTCGGCGCTCGAAAAGACGCTTGCGAAACTCCCGAAGGAACAGAACGCCTGGGCGACTGCGGGAGCATCGCCCGCAGAGACCTTCCTCTGGTTCCGCCGCAATGCAAACTACCTGCTTGCAGACAAGATAACCGGGCAAGATAGCCTGCACAACCCGCTCCCGCGCCTGCTGGAACTTAAACACTACCTGGATTCCATCGGGGTGCAACTGCTCGTGGTTCCCGTTCCCGTGAAGGAAGAAATTTACGCCGAGCGTCTTGTGGCAGGGACGCCAGCTGACCTCTGCGTGAACCCCGCGGGCCGCGAATTTACCCGCGAGATGCTTGCCGCCGGGCTTGACGTGCTTGACATTTACCCGGCGCTCATGGCGGCCAAGGCGGGCGACGAGCCCCCGCACTTTAGCTACCAGCGTTATGATACGCACTGGTCGCTCCCCGGTATGCTTGCCGCCATGGAACAGCTTGCCGCCCGTGTGACGCAGTACAGCTGGTACGGCGATGCCGGAGCGAAGCCGGGTTCGCTCAACATGCAAGAGACGACAACCTTGCGCGAGGGCGACCTGGTGGCGCACCTGCCCGATGCCGAGAAGGCGAAGTACCCTGCAGATACATTGCCTGCAATGAAAATTTTCAAGGGCGCCGAACCCTACAAGGGCGGCAAGAATGCGCCGATTCTCCTGATGGGGGATTCCTTTACGGGCGTGTTCGAGTCCGTGGACCAGAAGAGCGGCGGGCCGGGTTCCCTGCTGGCCTATGCGACGGGGCTCGACGTGCAGGTGCTTACCAGCTGGGGCGGAGGCCCGGGCGTTTACCACCGCATGATGAAGATGAAGAAGGATATGCAGAGCAAGAGGCTTGTCGTCTACATGATGACCGCGCGCGATTTCTGGCAGTCCCCGATGGAATGGGACGCGCTAAGGTAAGATGCTTGCACGCCTCTCGTCGATGTTTTCCCGATATTTCTGGCCGCTGCTAGTCGTGCTGCTGGCGGTTTCGCTTGCGCTTGTGCTGTGGACGGGCCGGCCCGAAAACGTACGGTATGCCGAGATGGCGTGTACCTTTGAGAATCGAGCTCCCACGTGCATTGACAGCGTTCGCGACTGGCACGAGGGTCTTGCTTTTTATGACAGTAGTTTGTCTGTAACAGGCGATACGCTTGCATCGCTGAAGGCGCTCCTGTGGGAATTCTGGAATATTGAATTTGCGGGGGCGGGCGAGGCGTCCATCGTCCACGATGCGGTACTCCCGCTGCGGGTACTTGAAACCCGGAAGTCGGGCTGCATGGGGCTTTCGTGGCTTGCGATGATGGTCGCCGAAGCCCGTGGAATTCCGCTTGAGGTAATTCTCCTGCCGGGGCACGTTTATTTGCGCTACGGCAAGGATGACGGCCGCGCGCAGGCTGAATCTACGTCAAAAACGGTGAACCTGGAACCCAACCGGCAAGGCTATACCTACACGGATGAGGAATACCGCGAGAAGTACAAGGCGGGTCGGTGGACCGGCCTTGAATTCAAGCCGCTTACACCTGCGCAGTTTACGGGCCTAGCCGCATTCGACATGGGAAATTTGTATCTAGAAACGGAACCGACTCGTGCCTTGCGCTGGTACCGGCTGGCCGGAGACCTTTTCCCCGAGTATCCGGGAATCTCCGAGAACCAGAAAATAGCGAAGAGCCGCCTTCCCGACAAGTTCTAATGGGCTCACGCCTTTAAAAAATCTATTTTAGGGATATGCGACCCGTGTCTAACATTGAGGCCATTTTTGGTGTACGGAGTGCGTTTGCCCTGGCGAGCGCTTTCCTGTGTTGCATCATGGGTGCGTGTTCGAATTCGGAAATGCCCTCCGACCCGGCAGATTCCGCATCGGTCGAAATAGCCTCTGATACTCTCGAAGGCATGCTCCGTATAAGGGCTGCTGGCGCATCGGTAATTTTGGGCTCGGATGAAAGTTCCCGCCCGATCGACCGTCCTGTTTCCATTGCAGAATTCTCTTATGACTATTCGATGGGTCGTCATGAAGTGACTTGTGGTGAATTTAACGCGCTGATGAAAGGAACGGCAGGTCTCGAACTGGCCTGCGAAAACGGTGACATTCCTGCGACCGACATTACTTTCTACGATGCGGTACTTTTTGCCAACGCACGCAGCAAGGCCGAAGGTCTCGATACCGCCTATACTTACGCCTCGGCCAGCTTTGATGCGGGGAATCATTGCACGAATCTGGAGGGCTTTGCGTTCCACACGGAAATAGATGCATATAGACTCCCGACCGAAGCCGAATGGGTGCTTGCCGCGCGCCAGGGCTGGAATGCCGAGGATGGCTGGACTGCTGAAAATTCGGGTTATAGCCTGCATGCCGTATGCGGGAAGGTTGCAAAAGACGGTTTTTGTGACATGGCTGGGAACGCGATGGAGTGGGTGAATGACTGGCTTGGCAACTACAATTCGGCGAGGTACAGGAACCTCGTTGGCGCATCGGACGGGGGAACGCTTGGACAGCGCGTCGTTAAGGGAGGCAGCTACCGCAATGCTGCGTCCTCGATTGCGCTATACACCCGTGGCGATGTCTATACGGTGACGTCTTCTACCCGTGCCGATTATGTTGGGTTCCGCCTGGCGTTCGGAGCAATTCCCGAACCCGCCTGGATCGGACGCGATGGCTATGCGGCCGAAAGCCGAGTTGTTCCGCTGGCGAATTCCACGAGAATCAGGGCGCTTACGGGAACATACCGGAGCAAGCTTGTTTTCCGCAACGACGTTACGGGTTCCCTTTCGTATGTGGACTATTCTACGGGAGGCCAGTCCGTTGTCGAATTGCAGGATACCTACGGCGCGTACCATCCGGACATATCTCCCGATGGAAGGTTTGTCGCATATTGCACGGGGCTTGAGGGCGTTTCTGGGAAGTCTTCTGTGTATGTGCGTTCTCTTGGCGGCTCTGGCCTGGGCCCTGTGCAACTTCGTGTTGAATCTGCGGCCATACCGCGCTGGCGCGTACTTGGGAATGGCGATACGGTGATTGTCTACGTGAGCGATGCGGGCAACAACAAGGACGGAGCAACCTTCCGGGCGTCATCTACCTGGCAGGTGCCTTTCATGGGTGGCAAGTTTGGCGAACCCGAGAAACTTTTTGACGGCGCGTATCATGGTGGCATAAGCGATGACGGGACTCTCGCGGTGAGCGGCGCAAGGCTCCTGCGAGCGCGAATCGCTTCTCACGGTTCGACGGTGTTCGGGGATGCCCGCGATACGGTATGGTACAATGGCGAGCAGGCCTGCAATGCATCGCTTGCCAAGGATAGCAGCAAGCGCACGTTATTCCTGGATTTCGCAAGCAAGACGGGGCGTGAATTTGTGGGCGAGGATTACGGGGTGCACGAGCGTATGCTGGTGCTTGATTCTACCGGCAACCTGGTGCAGTCTGTTGCCGCCCCTGCGGGCTATTCGTTTGACCATAGCGAATGGGCGGGTAGCGGGAATGTCGCGCTTGCCGTTGCAACACTTGCAAACAATGACGGTGCGCACAAAAAAATTGCGGTCGTGAATCTCGCGGATTCTTCCATCGTGGAACTAGCCGAGGGCGATGAACTCTGGCACCCCGCCTTGTGGGCGAAACAAGGGGTTTCTCCTTCTGAAGATGCTCTCCTGGACCCGGACAGCGCGGGCGCATATCTTGTGCCGGGGCTCGACGCCTCGCATGAGGCGCTCCGCGTAAAGATGGAACTCTTCTGGAACAACGTGGAGAGGCTCGAATACATCTTTGTGGGCAGTTCGCGTGTCGAGGACGGGCTGATTCCGGATTCGCTTACTGCGGGGTTTGCGCTCAACATGGGCCACCCGATGAACTCGATGGACGCCTCGTTCTACGTGGCGCGCAACTACGCGCTCAATCATGCGAGGAATTTGAAGGCGGTCGTGTTCTCGCTGGACTTTGACCTGTGGCAGATTGCGGGCGAATATACGGATGAACTCGTTTCCGGGGCTCCCGGCTACGCCTACGACAGGAATCACGACTTCTGGAAATCCGGCGTGCCGGAATCGCTCGTGGATTTCGTGAATGAGTCGTACCCTGCAAGTGAGGAAAACAGGAATGTATTCTATGCGAGCCGCGGCTATCACTACAACAGTGCGGCCTCCTGGGGGGAACCTCTTGTAGAAATCGATTCCGCCTGGTTGTCCTCGAAACCCGGAATTGTCGGGTGGCAAATGGAGCGCCTGCGCTCGTTTGTTGCGACAGCAAGCGAGAAGGGCGTTGCCGTGGTGGGTATTGTTTTCCCGCAGAACCCCCGGTATAGTGAAACGGGTTCGTTCGGGCGCTATGGCCTGTTGCGGGGCGAAGCCCGTGCCCTGCTGGATTCCGTGCGTGCGGTTGCAGGGGAATACCCGAATTTCTACGTGATGGACGAAAACAGGATGGGGGCGCATGACTACACCGACGGTATGGCGCTCAATACGGACCATCTTGCCTTTGATGGCGCTGTCCAGATGACGCATCGCCTGGATTCACTGCTAAAGACGTTGGGGAAGGAGTAACGGTTGAAAAGAAATAAGTTGCTTGTGTTGTGGATGCTGTGTTTGGTTTTGCCAAGCCTGCTTTCTCTGGTGGCGTGTTCCAATGCGGATTCCGTGTCGGATGATTCTGCGGATACAAAGAAGTTCGGCTCGATGGAATTTGTCGTTTTCGCGGATAAGGACAAGATGGTGACTCTCGGTTCCGATGACGAGAAGGCCAAAACAAACGAGAAGCCTTCGATGGACGTGGTGCTCGATTACAGGTTCTATATCGGCAAGAACGAGGTGACCTGCGGGGATTTCAGGAGTGTATTGAAGGACTATGACGCCTATGCTAATCTGCCGGATTGCGAAAGCGACTCGTTGCCGGTAGTGAACGTGAGCTATTTCGATGCAGTCCTGTTCGCGAACGAGATGTCGAAACGGCAAGGCTACGATACCGCCTATACCTATGCGGTTGCATCTTTTGGAGAGGAAGGCTGTTCGGGATTGTCTGACCTGAAGTTCGACCCGACGGTTGATGCGTTCAGGCTTCCGACGGAAGCGGAATGGGTGTATGCTGCAGGGATTGGATGGAATACCGAAAATGCATGGACGTCGCGCAATGCGGGCAATACCCTTCACGCCGTCTGCTCCCTCCCCGAAAGTGCTGCGGGCCTCTGCGATATGGCGGGGAACGCGATGGAATGGGTGAACGACTGGCTGGGGAATTTTAAGGACACGCTGGTAGTAAACTATGTGGGGGCTACCGATGGCGGCCCCTTGGGGGAGCGGGTGCTGAAGGGGGGCTCGTACAGGCAGGAACCCTCGACGGTCGGGCTTGTCACGCGCGGGGATGTCTATACGACTACATCCGCTTCGAGGACGAACTATGTCGGGTTCAGGCTTGCCTTCGGGAATATCCCGGCTGCCACGTGGTTTGAAGGGACGGAGAAACCTCCGGTAGGTGGCGGCTTTTCGTCGCTCGTGATGGCGAATACGGTGCGCTCGCTTACGAGAACGTTCAAGACGAAGTTTGCTTTCCGTAACGACGTTACGGGGAATCTCGCGTATATCGACTATTCTGTCGCGGGTTACCTGGTTCACGAAATCGCGGACACCATGCAGGTTTACCACCCCGACATATCGCCCGATGGCATGCGTGTTGCATTCTGCACGGGCCTTGAGGGAGTTTCCGGAAAGTCCGCTTTGTACGTGCGCGACCTCGACGATTCGGGAACGGGGCTTGTGAAGCTCGATGTGGAATCGGCAGCAATTCCGCGCTGGCGCGTTCTCGAGAACGGCGATACGGTAATCGTGTACGTGAGCGATGCGGGCAACAACAAGGATGAATCATCCTTCCGAGCGAAGTCTACCTGGCAGGTGAAGTTTTCGGGAGGCAAGTTCGGCGAACCGCAAAAACTTTTTGACGGCGCGTATCATGGAGGCATAAGCGACGACGGCCGGCTTGCTGTTACGGGTGCAAGGCTCCTGCGTGCGCGCATTGCGAAGGCGGGTGCAAACACATACACCGACGCCCGCGATACGGTGTGGTACAATGGCGAGCAGGCGTGCAATGCGAGCCTCTCGAAGGACGGTTCGAAACGTACGGCGTTCCTCGATTTTGCATCGGCGACAGGCCGCGAATTTGTTGGTGAGTCGTATGCGGTCCACGAACGCCTGCTGGTGATGGACAGCACGGGTGCACTTGTCGCGAGTGTGGCCGCTCCTTCGGGCTATTCGTTCGACCATACGGAATGGGCCATCGGGCGTACCTCCTCGACGCCGAACCTGCTCGTGGCGACGCTCGTGAATACCAATGGCGCACACGAGAAGGTCGCGCTGGTCGACCTTTCCAGCGGGAAAGTTACCGAGATATTGAAGGGCGAAGAAATCTGGCACCCGTGCGTGTGGGTAAAGTCTACCAGCGTGATTGATGAAGATACGGGCCTTTCTCCGGACAGTGCGGGCGTGTATTACGTGGCGCAGGGCTCTGCCGCGGCAGCGAGCATACGCGTCGCGATGGAAAACCTCTGGAAGTTCCGTGACTCGGCTGACCTCGTGATTCTCGGTTCCTCGCGCCCGCAGGCCGGTCTCGATCCCGGCCAGATAAAGAATGCCTTCGCGGTGAACCTTTCCAACGTGCCGAACTCGCTTTTCGTTTCGGACTACCTGTTCGAAAACTACGTGCTGCTCCACATGAAGAAGGTGAAGTACCTGGTGATTTCGCTCGATATTGATATGTGGTTCAAGACGTACGACAACGACTACGACAACTTCTTCTATAAGGAATACAGGAACTACCCCGGATACGTGTACGACGAGAATCACGATTACTGGAGTGACGGGTACCCGGAAGGGTTGCTCGAGATGACGGAAAATGCTCCGGAACCTTACAACAAGCAGTATATGCCGACTCGCGGGTATCATGTTGTCGAATGCGAGGACTGGGCGGAACCCACTACCGATTACGATGTGAACTGGTGCTCGCTGAACCCTGCCTTGCTGAACGCCAACATGCTGCGTCTGGTGGAGATAATCAGGAGCGCACGGGAGAAGAACGTGACTGTAATAGGAATCGTGTTCCCGCAGAATCCGGAATACAGGTCGACGGAAGCGTACGGAAGGTACGGCTTGACCCACGCGGAGGCGCAGAACATTGTGGATGCCCTGGCCGCGTACCAGGAAGAGTACCCCAACTTTATCCTTATGGATGAGCACAAGATGGGGAACCATGACTACGGCCCCGATATGGCGTTCAACATGGACCATCTTTGCAAGAAGGGGGCTAGCCAGCTGACTGCACGCCTGGATTCTCTCCTGGGAACGCTTGAATGATTCTTTTACTCCTGCTTGCAATCCTGTTTGCCATTTTTCCGCTTACGGATACGGATATATGGTGGCACATGGCGTGCGCGCGGGAGTGGGTAACCGCGTGGACGCCGGTGCGTGGCCCTGTGGTGAACGTGCACGAATACTTTCAGCAGGTGGTTTATGCCGTGTACTGCGCCGGAGGTGCCCCGCTGCTTGTTGCCTTCAAGGCATTGCTGTGGGGTGGCGTTTTTGCGCTGTTCCTGGTGCCCGCGGTCGGGCGGCGGGGAAGGAATGCCCGCGTATTCGGTAATCCGCTCGCGGTTGCAGCCTCGGCTGTGTTGCTTTTTGTGTTCCGCTACCAGATGGAGATGCGCCCGGTCGTATTTACGCTGCTGTTCCTTGGGGTTTACTGGAATGCTGTGCCGTGGCTGCTTGCGCGGCTTGTTGCGGGCGAAGAAGCGACACCTGGCGATAGACGTGCCGCGGAATGCGCAAGGACATGCCTTGTCGCAATCGCCTTGCTCGTATTGCAGTGGCTCTGGTGCAGGTTCCAGGGGCTGTACATATTGGGCCCGCTCTTTGCGCTCCTGTGCCTTGCAGATGCGTTGTACAGGAACCGGCCTGCGCGCTTGCCCGCACGGAAAGTTGCCTCGGTCGCTGTGCCCGCCGCATTTGTCGCGCTCCTGTTCGTGATGCCCTTCTTGCACGAAGATGGCCTGCGGCTTTTCCTCTACCCGTTCGGGCTTCTCGACCGCCTGCTTGGCCTCACACCTTCTGCCGCAATCTTTGCGAGCGAAATCGCCGAGAACCGTAGCCCGCTAACGCTCCTCCTTGCCCGTGAAAACGTGCTTGCAAGTGCCTTGATGGTCGTGCTCGCTGTTTTCGGGGCGGTATATGCCGTCATGAGGCTGGTCCGTAGCCGCGAAAAGTTTGTGCTTTGGACAACGTTGTTTGTGACTGCGGCGCTTGCGCTTGTTGCCGAAAGGAACTTCGTGCTCTTTTTCCCCGTATTCCTTTTCGCCTTTTTACATCATCCCGTATCTCTCATTTCTCATTCCACACTCCACATTCCACGTTTTTTTACTCCCAGAATCACTCAAACAGTCTCTATCGTCGTCATAGCTTGCCTGCTTGGTTTCTGGGCAAAGACGCTGACCGCATACGATAAACACATGGTCGCCTACCAGCGCGTGCCCGTGAATGCGGCTGCCTGGATGGCGCAACACCCGCATAGTGGCCGCCTTTTCAACGATGACCGTGCGGGCGGTTACCTGGCCTTCGTGAATCCGCGCGACTCCATATACATGGATGGTCGGTTTATCCTGAAATCTGCCGCGTTTTTCGCGCGCTACCTGAGCTATGCCCGCGAGCCCGAAACGTTCCTGCGCGATGCGGACACGCTGGGGGTCGACCGGGCCGTGTTTCCGCTGCGTTTTTATGCCCGCTGGGGCGCACTTCTGGGCGTTCTCCGGGAATCCCCGGAATGGGAAGCCTGCCATGTGGATGACTTCTATATCGTTTTCTGCAAAAAATAATATTTTAAACTCACATAACGACAACAATATCAACGAGTTACGAAATTTTGTACCTTTAAAATTGCCGAAATTTGACAAAAAATGGCGATTTTTGGCAAAATAGTGCTAATTTGTTCATTATTTTCTTTGTCAAGGGATAGTTCAAAATTTTTCTGTTGATATGTTGTGCTTTGGGTAGGGATGATAGTTTGATTCCTGCGTGATTAAACACCCCAAAAATGGGGATTGAAGCGGTAATAAATTTTTTTGGGGGGCAAAATGCCGTTTTTGGGCTTTTTTCGGGGGGCTTATAAAAACCTTACGAAAGAGGAATTTTTCGGCAGGGGCCGTTATCTATTTTTTTTGACCCAACCCAATAGTTGCCTCTCTCGTTTTTACTGGTTTATTGTGGAAAATACTGTTACCTTATTGAATTTATCAGCGTCGCCCTGGCAGTCCGTGCTCGACTACGTGCGTTCCCAGTGCAACGATTTCGGC
>JAEEGK010008433.1_pt1 | contig 24336 bp, 30 predicted proteins | sample 8958771 | NCBI WGS metagenome assembly JAEEGK01 (sample SAMN16246547, study PRJNA631951) | gut metagenome | biome: gut microbiome; feature: rumen; material: SC-attached | host: Bos | place: Iran: Karaj | collected 2018-10
CAATCATATTTTTGACTAATAAGAAACTGATATCAACTGGAATTAAAAGTAAATAAAAAGAGAGTCAACAGAAAGTAAAATTAAGTATTAACCAAAGTCAACCACAACTGCAAATAAGATTCTAAGTACTCAACTAATATCGTTAAAGTACACAACTAATATCGTTAAAGTACATAGTCTTTTATAGTCCGTAACTAGCGAACTCTGAGTCCGTAGCTTACGTACTCCTAGTCCGACGCTTGCGGACTCTTAGTCCGTAAGTGTCGGACTATAAAACGAACTGTACTTTAAAATTGCACACTAGCATAATATATAATGTTTGTTGATTATCATAAAAGTTGTATCTTTGCATTCGTTTATCTTATATTTGTACAAAAATAAATCGGATATGAAAAATAGATTTGCTTCTTTTTGCTTTTTTATGGCTATGATGTTGTCCGCCTGGCAAACAATGTTTGCAAATGATGTGCGTGATAATCTGTGGCAGTCATTTCTTACTCCGCCCGACAGTATTAGGGTGGGCTGTTATTACTATTGGATAAACGAAAGGGTTGACCCGAAGGGGGTGAAGGCTGACCTTGAGTGGATGAAGGATAACGGCATCACTCTTGCCTTCCTTGCCACTGACATTCGCAACCGCGTCAATGGCGATTTGACTTCTGCTACCGAGATATACGGCAAGAATAAGTTTCAGAGCAAGTTGTGGTGGAAGAATCTGAGAACGGCACTGAAGACAGCTGCTAAACTCGGAATTGAGATGGGTATTTTCAACTGTCCTGGTTGGAGTCAGTCGGGCGGTCCGTGGATTAAGCCGGAGGAGGCTATGCGCAACCGGACACCTGACGGAATTGAGGTGTGCAAGACCAAACAGGGTACTGACGTGGTGTGCAGTCCTTGTTCGCCAGAGGCAGAAGGACTAGAAGTGGATAAACTTTCGAAGGTTCATGTGAAGAAGCACTTCGAGGCTTTTGTCGGAGAAATTCTGCGTAGGATTCCTGCCAAGGATCGCGGTACTCTGACTACGGTTGTCGTGGATAGTTGGGAACGTGGAAAACAGAATTATACAGATTCAATATTTGTGCTGTTTGAACGTCGATTCGGTTATCCGCTTGATTACGAAAACGAGGCTTGCAAGAAGGATCTGGAGCGACTGATTTCCGATTTGGTTGCAAGTGAATATATGGGAGGGTTGACAGAGAAGGCTCACGAGTATGGTCTGCGTACTTGGTGCGAACCTTATGCTCACAGTCCGTTCCCCACTAATGGCATTATCTATGGAAGTGCTGCTGATGAGGTGGGTGCTGAGTTTTGGGTGGATGACAAGAAGTTTAGAAAAAAGGAAATTGATGCAGCTGTTGGTGCAGCCCGTCGCAGTGGTAAGAATCGTGTGTGGGCTGAGAGCTTTACGGACGGATGGCCTGAGTTGGCTAAGGATGACTGGAGTTACGAAAAACTGAAACCCATCGCTGACAAGTATTTCCATGCGGGGGTGAATGCGAGCATTTTGCACGTTGTAATTTCACAACCGGGTGACGATAAGGAACCTGCTGTGCGCCCTTGGTTCGGAACTTATTTCGACCGCAGGAGTGCGCATGCAGCCGACATGAAACCGCTCGTCAAGTATCTGAAGCGCTGTAATTTCATGCTTCAGTTAGGCAAACCGCTTGACGGAGCTACTGACAGGCGTATTATGGCTGACGGCACAACGATTAGATTTACCGAGGACTCGCAGTTTGAGATTGTCTTCCCAAATGGTCAGAAAGAATTGTGGAATCCGGAATATGAGATTAAAATCAATCCACAGAACGACCAACAATAATCCGACTGCCTTGTCGGATGAGTGGACGGGCGTCTTGCAGCTGTTGCTGTAGGACGTCCTCTGTTATTGGATATACCTTAAGCGAAAGACAACGCGGGTAGCGGTTGAAGTAGAAGTTGTGCGACAGGTACCACTGGGCTTGTCTGATTGCCGGCACCAGTTTAGTCGTGTCCCAAATGCTGAGCAGACGTGTCTTTGCAGCTATGCAGATGCCACGTTTGCCCCCTTCCATTTCCATAACGCAAATGAGGTGCTGGCGCTTGCATGTGTCCTGCTCGTACTCTTCTTTTGTTCTGCGATGCGAGATGGTGATGTGGCGACCGAACTTCGTGTTTATGTCGTTCATAATACTTCTGAACAACTTGCCGTGGGTAGATGTGTCTTTTAGTTGGTTCGATAATATATAATAATGTATCATTTCGTGGAGGATGGTGTCGTCAACTTCCTCCTGCGGTAAGTCGAGAAGGGTGGAGATGCGGAATACGAAATCGTAGTATTCCACTCCGCCAGACCTGAATCCAAGGAGTGAGAATTTCCTCCTGCGTTTATATGCAATCTGACCCAGATATGTGCGAGCACGGCTCAACTTGAAGGGGAGGGGAAGGAGTTTTCCCTCGAAACACAGTTGGTTGAACTCTTCGAATTTCTGCTGTATGTAACTGATTGTCGGTCGCATTCGTAATCTGTCTGTTTTTTCTGATGCAAATATATAAAAAATGTTTTCAACATTATTCTTAAATTTGTAAATTTGCCACTGAAAACAATCTAATACCCGAACCGATATGGCTAAACAGTATCTTTTGGGACTTGACATCGGAAGTTCTTCTGTAAAAGCATCACTTGTGGATGCTGATACCGGAATGTGTGCCGCTTCTGCATTTTTTCCGAAACAGGAAGCACCCATAATCTCCGTGCGTAGCGGATGGGCAGAACAGGAACCCGACATGTGGTGGGAGAATATGAAATTTGCTTTGGCTGAGGTGATGAAGGAGACGGGAGCTAAGGCAGACGAGGTGGCAGCGATAGGTATCTCGTATCAGATGCACGGACTGGTGTGTGTGGATAAGAATCTGCGTGCGCTGCGTCCTTCTATCATATGGTGCGATTCACGTGCTGTGCCGTATGGCGAGAAGGCTTTCGAGAGTCTTGGCGAGGAACAGTGCCTGAGTCATCTGCTCAATTCTCCCGGTAATTTTACTGCTGCAAAACTGGCATGGGTAAAAGAAAACGAACCCGAGCTTTTTGCACGTATATATAAGATTATGTTGCCTGGCGATTACATCGCTATGCGTCTGAGCGGAACTGTAAATACGACGATTGGCGGACTTAGTGAGGGTATGATGTGGGACTTTGCAGAGAAACGTCCTGCTGGTTTTCTTTTCAACTATTACGGTTTCAAAGAGTCGTTGTTGCCCGATGTTGTTCCTACGTTATGTGTGCAGTCGGAAGTGTCGCAGCAGGCAGCTAATGAACTGGGGCTCAAGGCAGGAACTCCGATTGCTTATCGTAGTGGCGACCAACCAAACAATGCGCTTTCGCTCAATGTACTTAATCCTGGTGAGATAGCTGCTACGGCAGGTACTAGCGGGGTTGTATATGGAGTATTGGGTGATGTGAACTACGACCCGAAGTCGAGAGTGAATACCTTCGCCCATGTGAATTATACAAAAGAACAGAATCGTCTGGGTGTGTTGCTCTGCATTAACGGCACGGGAATTCTCAATGCATGGATTCGCCGCAATGTGGCCCCGGAGGGTATCTCTTATGCTGACATGAATGCTATGATAGAACAGGTTCCTGTTGGCAGCGATGGAGTGAGCATTATTCCGTTTGGCAACGGAGCAGAACGAGTACTGGAGAATCGTGAGACAGGTTGCAGCATACACGGACTGAACTTCAACACTCACACGAAGGCTCATATCATGCGTGCCGCTCAGGAAGGTATTGTGTTCTCGTTCTGCTACGGAATTGAGGTTATGCAACAGATGGGTATGAACATCGGAACTATCCATGCAGGCAAGGCGAATATGTTCCTTTCGCCTACGTTCCGCAACACACTTGCTAACACTTGCGGAGCAACCATCGAACTCTACGAAACCGATGGAGCCGTAGGTGCTGCGAAGGGGGCAGGAATAGGAGCCGGGATATACAAGAACAGCGAAGAAGCTTTTTCTACGCTGAAACGTCTCGCAGTCATCGAACCCGATTCTGCACAGCTTGAGGCTCATCTTGGCGCATATAATCGTTGGAAAGAAGTTTTGAGTAAGGTTCTTTAATGCAACTCTTGCCCCAATCACCCCCTTAACCCTATTAACCCCATTAAACAATTAACCTATTAACCTTTAAACTATAAAACATTATGAAAGAGTACTTTGCTTTTACAGGAAAAGTTCCTTTTGAGGGACCAGACAGCAAAAATCTGATGGCATTCCATTATTACGAACCAGAACGTGTGGTTTTGGGCAAGAAGATGAAAGACTGGTTTAAGTTTGCCATCGCATGGTGGCACACACTGGGTCGTGCGAGTGCAGACCAGTTTGGCGGTCAGACCCGTTTCTACGAGTGGGATAAGTCTGCCGACGTGTTGCAGCGTGCAAAGGACAAGATGGATGCCGGTTTTGAGTTTATGAACAAACTTGGAATCAATTATTTCTGTTTCCACGACATAGACCTTATCGAAGACAGTGACGATGTGGAAGAATACGAGGCTCGCATGAAGGCTATCACTGACTATGCGCTGGAGAAAATGAAGCAATATCCTAACATCAGACTCTTGTGGGGAACGGCAAATGTGTTCGGACATAAGCGTTATGCCAACGGAGCAAGTACTAATCCTGAGTTCGATGTGGTGGCTCGTGCAATAGTTCAGATTAAGAACGCTATTGATGCAACCATCAAACTGGGCGGACAGAATTATGTGTTCTGGGGCGGTCGCGAAGGTTATATGTCGCTTCTCAATACCGACCAGAAACGTGAGAAGGAACACTTGGCTACAATGCTTAGGATGGCTCGCGACTATGGTCGTTCGAAAGGTTTCAAGGGTAACTTCCTTGTGGAACCGAAACCTATGGAACCAACAAAGCACCAGTACGATTCAGATGCAGAGACAGTAATCGGATTCCTGCGTGCTCACGGACTCGACAAGGACTTCAAACTGAATATAGAGGTGAACCATGCCACGTTGGCAGGACATACCTTCGAACATGAACTTGCTTGTGCTGTCGATGAGGGTATGCTGGGTTCTATCGATGCAAACCGAGGTGATGCACAGAACGGATGGGACACTGACCAGTTCCCAATTAATAACTTCGAACTCACTCAGGCTATGCTCGAAATCATACGTAACGGTGGATTCGGTTTTGGCGGTACAAACTTCGATGCTAAGATAAGCCGCACTTCCATCGATCTCGAAGATCTCGTACTTGCACATATCAGTGGTATGGATGCGTTGGCTCGTGCACTGCTCAACGCAGCTGCGATTATTGAGAAAAGCGAGTTGCCAGCTATGAAGAAGGCACGTTATGCTTCGTTCGACCAGGGAATAGGTAAGGATTTCGAAGACGGAAAACTCACCTTCGAACAGGTTTATGAATACGGAAAGAAAAACGGAGAACCAAAACCTGTCTCAGGAAAACAGGAGAAGTACGAAACGATCGTAGCTTTATACACTAAGTAACTCCTCTAACTCCTCACTCCTAACTTATTATAGTGTCATCAGATAAACGATGACGCAACAGATAGCAGCAACGGGGAAGAGTCCAAGTCGGAACCATGCTGCTATTATTCCTGCTATAAGGGCTACCACTCCGGGTAGAGGGGTGGGGGTAGTGAGAATCATGTCGGGAAAGGTCATTACAGCCAATGTGACGTAGGGAACGTAGTAGAGAAAACTCCGTACGAAACGGTTGCGAATAGGTCCCTTAATAAGTGCCATCGGAACTACACGAATCAGATTTGTGACGATGATGGCAATGAGGATGTATATTGCAATTCTATAATTCTCCATCTGCCTTAATCTTTATAGGTTTTAACCATGCTGCAGCGGCGGAAATGACAATTGTCAGTACCACTGTGCGCATACCGCTATTCATCTGGCTCACTACGGGAGCTATGGCACAGAGACCGCTCAGCGTGAAACTCACAATCAGTGTGTATAGCACATTATTGTCCTTGTGACATGGAGGAATGATGATAGCCAGGAACATACCATAGAGCGAAACACTGAGAGCAGTAGCCATTTGCTGGGGTAGCAGACTGCCTGCTACAATGCCCAACGCACATCCCGATGCCCAGAAGAGAGTTGAGATGAGTGCTGCAGAATAGGTGTAGGCTGGGGGAGTGTAACCGGGATGAGCAACGGAAATGCCAAATACCTCATCGGTGATGCAGCATGCCATCAGCAAACGATGCCACCAGGATGTCTTCGGAGCGATTTTCTGAGAGAGGGCTGCACTCATCAGCATATATCGCAGGTTTACCACCAGACACATCGCAATCACTTCCACATAGGCAGCGTTGACTGCTATCAGTGTGTATGTGCCGTATTCTCCGGCTGAAGCTCGAGTGAAAAAACTGCTCAGAAATCCCATCGGAGCCGTGAGTCCTGCTTTTACGGCAATGATGCCGAGTGAGAATGCAACAGCAAAATAACCCATCGCGATTGGAATGCCGTCGCGCAGGCCGTGTAGTATGTCTTTTTTTTTGTCAGTTTGTATTTTTTTCATAATGTAGTTATTTTTTCTTACGCGCAACCATGTTCTTCAGCCGCCGGTAGCCCTCGACTCCGAGAATCGTCAAACCGCCATACTGACAGGTTTTTGCCATTCCGAACAGCACCGTCCATAACACACCCTTCGCTGCTACGCTGATGGGCAGCAACATCTGTGCAAACGACAGAACGTAGAAGGGTATGCAGCTGAGTAGCACAATTACTCCTGTGCGGAACGATAGCGACTGCAACCATGTTTTTATTCTTCTCAAAAACTTCATCTTAAAAATACACTTGTCATAAATACATTTAAAACTTTGTGCAAGTTTACGTGTTTTTCGACAATTATCCGTACTTTTGCCATATATTTTTTTGAAAAAGAGTAAAGTTATGAAAAAAGTAATCAGTACAGCTAAGGCTCCGTCGGCAATCGGACCTTACAGTCAGGCAATAGATGTTAATGGTTTTGTTTACACTTCCGGACAAATTCCTATCAATCCGGCTACAGGCACAATCGTGGAGGGTGGCATCAAGGAACAGACCCGTCAGTCGCTCCTCAACGTGAGGGCTGTACTTGAGGAGGCTGGACTAACAATGGCACATGTGGTGAAGACCACTGTCTTCATGGCAGACATGAACGACTTTGCAGACATGAACAGCGTATATGCTGAGTTCTTCGCAGAACCATTCCCTGCTCGTTCTGCCGTAGCTGTGAAGAGTCTGCCGAAGGGTGCTCTGGTGGAAATCGAAGTGGTAGCTACGAAGTAATGGTTTATTGGTTATTGACGAATAACGAAAGACGAAAGACGAAAAACAATTCTCTAATTCTTGATAAAAACTATGGAAACAAACGTAAAACTTTATACACTGAATTTTGATGAGGTGAAGACCTACCTTTGGGCAGCCGCTTTTGTGGTTTGCAACATGGTGCTGCCTCAGTTGTTCCACCTCATTCCGCAGGGAGGCATCATATTTGCTCCGCTGTCGTTGGTAATCCTTGCCGGAGCTTACAACCTGGGATGGAAGGTAGGACTGCTGGCTGCAGTTGCTTCGCCTATTGTAAACCACTACGCATTCGGAATGCCTGCATTGGGCGTGCTTCAGGTTATGATGCTGAAACTCGTTATACTGGCACTCGTCGCAGGTTTTGCTGCAAAAAATTTCCGCAGTGCTTCGCTACTTATGATTGCGGGTGTTGTTCTTGCAAGCGAGGCTTTTGGCGGACTCGGTGAACTGCTTCTCACAGGTGGCATCAGTGCTACCGTTCAGGACTTCACACTTGGTTGGCCTGGTTTGCTGTTGCAAATTCTTGGAACTTATCTGATTATTAAATATGTCACCTCAAACTGATTCCGAATCAACGAAATGGGTTGCCTGCTGGGGTAATGCTACCTCCATCACCAATCGTCGTGAGGCTGTATATGCTAAGGACTTAACTCTTCGTTATCCCGTTCGAATGTGTTTCGACGGCACTATGCTTCGTTTCCGTTTTTCCAATCTCACAGGTACCGAACCCGTAACCCTTGCAAAGGTATTTGTGGGTCATACACCCATTACTTTTGCTGGCGAAAAGAGTGTTACACTCAAGCCTGACACTGAGACGGAAAGCGATGCAATCAGTTATGCTGTACATCGTGGTGACACCATCGAGGTGAGTTTTTATCTGAAGGATTTTACCCAGATGAATAGCGGCACACTCATCACTGGTCCACTTTCTAAAGGTTTTTATGCTTATGGTGACTATGCAGAGGCTGACGAACTGCCCCTCGAATTGAGTCGCAGCACCAACTGGTTCTATTTTCTCAACACTATAGACATCTTTACTTCAGCTGAGAATCATGCAATTGTCTGCTTCGGCGATTCCATCACTGCACAGTCGTGGCCCGATTATATGGCTCAGATTGCTTTTGGTACAAATGCTTCCATCGTTCGTCGTGCTGTCAGTGGAACTCGTATCCTGCGTCAGTACGAATGCATCACTTATCAGGCTTATGGCTTGAAGGGTGCAACTCGTTTCCCTATTGAGATGAATGTGGCTGGAGCTACCGATTTGATTATTCAACACGGTATCAATGACATCATCCATCCTGTGGGTACTGATGTCAATCCTTTCCGCCCTTGGAGCGACCTGCCTACGGTAGAGGAGATGGTAGATGCTGTAACGAAAATCTATGTAGAGCCAGCTAAGGCAAAAGGACTGAAGGTGTGGAGTGGTACTCTGTTGCCAATATTCGGCTGGCGCACATATAACGAAAACCGTGAACAAATGCGCCAGCAGTTTAACGAATGGTTGCGTACATCACCCGTTTTCGATGGTTGTATCGACTTCGATGCAGCCGTTCGCAGTGTTACTAATCCCAAAGCTTTTGCTGACGGATTTGACAGTGGTGATCACCTACATCCAAGCGAAAGTGCCTACGAAACAATGGCTCAAACTGCAGCTCATAAACTCATTCGTAGCATGCACCGCTACGACCACGAAGAACTGTTTTAACTTGCCTTTATAGTCTAATGCCGAAGAATGCGCGCAATCTCCATTTCTGATTGTGCACTGTAAGAGTTTCCTCTGAACCGATGTTTGAGAAGTTATACACCATCGACAGACCGTAGAATATATTCTTTATCTGGTGAACTACAGCTCCACGACCAGTAATGATTACTTCAGGGAAATTATAGTGCAGAGGTACTTTCACATCGTTTAATTTCACTGATGTGTGACTGTAAACAATGAAGGTGGGCAGGGCAGAGATATGCAGCAGCCACCCCTTGCCAGGTACGAAGTTGTAAGCATATCCGGCACCTATACCGATGTTGGTCATCAACAACTTTATAGTCTCCTCCCATTTGTAGTTTGCTCTTTGGTGCATACCTGAAGCAGCCAACAGAAAACTGCCTGCCGAACGCTTTTGGATGTAACTCTGTGAGAATGCAGCCGGATAGGAAAATTTCTTGTTATTGAAAGCGTAATAAAGATTCAGATTGAATGTAATCACAGTCAGTTTGTCGGCAGGTAAGTCAATACGAGGTTTCCCGTCTTGATCGTACCAACCATTAAAGTTTTTTGCGTTCTGATAGATGAAATCCCAACCGAAACTCTTGCCGTAAGAGTTTAAATTTATCTCGTAATCGCGGTATTTCCCAGCAAGTTTGGCAGGGTTGAGGGCAAGAGCCAGAGAAAAGCCTCTGTATGTAGCCCCCACGCTGAAAGTTGATTTGAAATTGGAATTTATCTCCGATTTGAAATGCGAACCCATTTCTCTTCCTTCCGATTCAATCCTGTTTCCCGACAGATTGTAACGAGCCTTAAGTGTCCACTTTGTCTTTGGACGCACTACATAATTTGTGTCTATCTTACTGTTATAGTATCTCACCGCCAGCAAACTGTCAAGCCTGCGAAAGAAGTTTCCTGCCGACACAGTCGAGGTTATGCAGCTCATAACTGCAAAGAGTATTATGACCATCCAACTGTTGTTCGGAGACTTCTCTGTAATCATTTTCATCATAACCAATAACTTTGTGAAGCCAAAGTTACAGATAATTTTCTCGTCTTACTAATTTTTCTTTGTTTTTTTGTAAATATCGCCAAATAGAGCATAATATAACTTTACAAAGTATTAATGTTGTTGCCTTTAAATCTCTCACCAACGAAACCTTCTCCCACATCGCCTGCGATTAAATCGAAATGCTGAAAAACGGGTGGGGTGGGCGATAAGTCGTAATAGTCCATTTCTGCTATGGGCAGACAGAAGTATTCCATCTGGTCATAACTTGTGTAGAGACGGGACAGTACGGGATTGTTGTCATAAATCCATCGCTTCACATCATCCTCAACGTTGAAGTTCACCATTCCTGAACAACGAACAGAGATGTTGCCCTCATAGGCTAAAATTTCCACATTGGGGTTCTGACGCAATTCGTTCCAAACGGCTTTCTTGGCAGAAGTGGCAAAGTAGAGCACGTGCCCTTCCTGCTTCATGATTTGGAAGATGCGCAACTTAGGCAGATTGCCCTCGCTGGTAGCAAGGGCAATCTCTTTGTGGTCTTTCAGAAACTGAATAGCTTTCTCAAACATATTGCTTACCATTTCAGTTCGTCCTGTAGGATAACACCATCAGTCATTGGACTGTCAGCCTCTGTGAAGGCATTTGCCTTATACTGAATGCAGAGCATTGTCAGGTTGTCTTTGCCTGTGTTCTTCAGTGCACGTTTGCCATCTGGAGATACACGAATAATTGTGCCTTCGCTAACTGGGAAAATCTCTCCATCTACCTGATACTTACCTTCACCCTTTAGGATGATGTAGAGTTCTTCGTGAGTTTTATGGGTGTGAAGAAAACCGCTATCCTGACCAGGAACGAGAGTCTGGAATGAGAATTCGCTACCTGTAGCTCCTACTGCCTGTCCTGCGAACACCTTACCTTTTATAATAAAGTCTGGTCCCATTGGCAACTCATGTTCGATGATTTCATTTACTTTACCTACACTCACTGCTTTGAAGTTTTTGCCTTCCTTAATTGTCTCAATCTGTTTCATAATTTCTAAAGTTTTTAAATGTTGTTGTTTTGTTTTGACGTTGCAAAGGTATGGCGACTTTTTCATTCCCACAAGAAGGCACTTTTTGGTGGGATAGTTACCAAAAAGTAGGAATTGAGATGTTATCGAACTTCTTCAAAATCTACATTAACTTACATTAACATAGTGTAATGTCGTTACTTGGTAACTATTTGTTACTTTTGCAGAAAATCAATAGTTATGGCAGATATTCAAGCACAGTATTTTAATTGTCCTATCAGGCAAGTGGTGAGTCGTTTTGGCGACAAGTGGTCTATGTTGGTGCTCTATATGCTTCACACCAGCGATACAGGTGTGTTGCGTTTTAATGAGATTCGCCGTTTGATGACAGATTGTTCCCAGAAGATGCTTTCACAGACTTTGAAGAATTTGGAACAGACCCATCTTGTGCATCGCGAGGTATATCCAGAGGTTCCTCCTCGTGTGGAGTATTCTCTTACTGATACGGGCAAATCGCTGATGCCTGCACTCACTGCTCTGATCGTTTGGGGCAAGGAACATTTCAATGAAATAGTTACAGATTAATAGTATGTTACTTCCCAAATTCATAATCACGATGGATGGGGTGTTTCGCCTCGGAATGGTGAACCAGCATAAGCACCTGCTGAAACCAGGCGATCAGTGTATCGGAGGCGGTTACTACCAGTTTGACTTTGTTTCCAACCGCTTGCTTTTAGACCGAGCATCCTATGACTTCGGGCGTCCCAGATGGCACCTTCTGGATACCTTGAAAGTGCCCTCCACCTATCGTGGACTTCGCATCATCTACACCTACGACGATGGTTCCCAAGACGACTTCGATGTAACCAAAGAATTAAAGGTGGAGTATTACGATTGATTCAAAGGGTTCTAAAGAAAAATTAGTAGAGCGATTCAAGAATTGACCAAACGACTTTACGTATGAGGATTTCCTCATCGCTTTTTGTATATAATGCTTTTTTTTCGTACATTTGTGCCATACATTATAAATTGAATAAAATAATAAGTTCTTATGGCACACAATTGCGAAAACTGTAAGTTTAGGGCTCACTACGACAAAAAGCCCAATTCGTTGTTAGGAAGATTCTGGCGTTGGCACATTAACTTCTGCCCAGGCTGGAAAGGTTACTTTACTTCTCAGACTGAAGAAAAGAAAGCAGAGCTGAGAGCAAAGTACAACTTCACAAAATATGAATAAGGTGAAATCATTGTGGGGTTGCTGGCTCGTTGTCCTTGCTCTGTTGTTGCTGAATGTTTCGTGCAGCAAAGATGAGGACGCACCCGATGTGCCGCCCTCAACTGAGCGATATACCGGTGACAGTTATGGCGAACTGAAAAGTCCGTGGGTAAAGGATGAGAAGCAGAAGACTCATCAGACACGATGGTCGTGCATTTATTTCGGAACTTACCCTGCGAACGAGGTGGTTAGCAGTGATTTCACTGCTGTAGATAACTATGCTCTTGCTGAGGGTGATGTGATTGTTGATGCTTCGCTCTATCAGCGCTTACAGCAGGCCGATTGGGATGCAGCTGATGATGCTTTGATTGATGGAAAACGCTATCATCGCATCAATGGTTCAACGGCTGTAGAAGCATCTACTAACCGTGAACAGCATTACCGTTGGGGCGAAGTAAATGAATGGCATTATTTCACTTACGAACCTATTAAATGGCGAGTGCTGAATATAACTGGCTCACAAGCTTTGTTGATTACTGACCGCATGCCTGACACTCATCCTTTCCACGATAATGCTGATGATACCTATTGGGCAGAATGCAGCCTTAGAAAGTGGCTCAACGACGAATTCCTCAATCAAGCTTTTACGACTGCAGAACAGGCTTCCATCCTTGAGACAGATGTGGAGAATGTCAAGAACTATTATTTCGGAACTCCTTGCGGACCTGATACTCGCGATAGGGTGTTTATTCTGTCTGAATCAGAGGCTTTCTCTTCTGAAAAAGCCACCAGATACGGTTTCTATCCAAGTGATGGTGTTACCGACCCTGCCCGCCATTTCAGCAGTACACTTTATGCCAAATGTCGTGGAGCCTGGTGGTCACCTAAGACTACATCTCTGGGTTGCTCGTTCTGGTTCCTTCGTGTCAGTGGTTACACACAGGCTAATGTAGTATATGTAGGTGCCGGAGGAGATATCTATAATCGCGGTATTGCTAATACATGCAACGATGCTGCTCTTCTGCCGGTAATCACTATCGACCTGAGTAAGACGGATATAAAAGTAGCCCCATCAGTGACATCGGAAATCATTACTTTGGCTGCCCTCAATGAATAAATAAGAAGTACCATATGAAAACAAAATACCATTCTTCACTGCTATTTATTTTTCTCCTTTTTGCTCTGACTACGTCGTGCAGCAAGGATGAGGACACACCCGATGTGCCACCTTCAACTGAGCGATATACCGGTGATAGTTATGGTGAACTGAACAGTCCGTGGGTGAAGGATGAGAAGCAGCAGAGTCATCAGACGATTTGGTCGTGCATTTATTTCGGAACTTACCCAACAAACGAGGTGGTAAGCGGAGTCTTCACTGCTGTTGATGATTATGCTCTTGCCGATGGTGATGTGATTGAGGATGCTTCGCTCTATCAGCGCTTGCGGCAGGCCGACTGGGATGCAACTGATGATGCTGTGATTGATGGGAAACGCTATCATCGCATCAATGGTTCAACGGCTGTAGAAGCATCTACTAACCGTGAACAGCATTACCGTTGGGGCGAAGTAAATGAGTGGCATTATTTCACTTACGAACCTATTAAATGGCGAGTGCTGAATATAACTGGCTCACAAGCTTTGTTGATTACTGACCGTATGCCAGACACTCATCCTTTCCAGAATGTTGATGAGGATACCAACTGGAGTCTTAGCGACTTGCGACAGTGGCTTAACAGCATATTCCTGTCGTCTGCCTTCAGTAGTGAGGAAAGGAATGCCATTCTCGAAACACATCTTGAGAATGCGCCCAATAGCTACTTTGATACTTCCAGTGGTCCTGACACCCAAGACTATGTCTTCATCCTTTCCGGCAATGAAGTGTTCTCCTCGCCAAGGGCTTCTGATTACGGATTCTATGCCGGCAGTGGTTTTGACGACCCAGCCCGCCGTTTCCGCAGCACCCTCTATGCCAAGTGTCGCGGTGCCTGGTGGTCGCCTGTGGAAGGTTATCGCGGCAACTCTTTCTGGATGATGCGTACAAGTGGCTACAACCACAATTATGTTACATATATTTGTGACTTCGGCTATATCTATCAGCAAGGTACAGCAGTCACTTGTGATGATGCAGCATTACTTCCTGCCATCACTATCGACCTGAGTCGTGCCACATACAGTGTGGCTCCTTCTGTGAGTTGCCGGTGATGTTTATTCCTCTATCTTTTTAATCACTTTGGCAGGTACACCGCCAACTACTACATTGGAGGAAATTTTCAGACATAGTTCATGACTCCGAATCATCTCTGCCTCCACATTTCGCATACGAGGGTCTCTCTTGTCGCCCGCCCCTGTGGCATCTATCATGTCAAACATAGTATTCATATTAAAAATTGTGCTGCCATCTGCAGTTAAAGAGATGGAGTTGTTCTCCCCATTTATATTCCTCCTAAATCCTGCAAGTTGATGTCGTCGCTCTTGATGAGTTTTTGCGGTTGTGCTTTCTGTCCTTCCCAGGTTGAAGGGATTGCCCCATCCATTTGTCCGAGCACAGATGCAGCTCGTCTGTTAAGTAAAAGTCGCAGTGTCTGCATAGCTGTGTGGAACTGTTTGTTAGTATAGAAGGCATTAGCTTCCGTTCCGGCAATTTCTCCAATCTCGTTTTGTATAGTGGAAAGTGTTTTGGCAAGTTCCCCGCCTTTGATATACTCGTTACAAAGTATGGTGAGATAATGGTAGTACAGAGCCTTGTACTTCTCGTTGGCAAGCAACTTCATAAAGAATGTGCGCTGAGAGAGGTCGGCCAGAAAGGGTGTGTCAATGGGGAAATTCACAATCCGGCTGACTTCCTCCTTGCTTCGCTTTCCTGCATCAGTGGGGAGAGACGTTTCATGCGACTGCTCCAACAGTTCTTCGCCTTTCATGTTCCCGTCATCTTCTGGATACCCGCCCCATGCCAGATTATAGTCCCAGGGGATAAGACTGATTTTTCCATCAGACTCCCGCAGGTAGTAGTTCTGTGTGTTTTGTCCTGTCATGCAGTCGTAGTTCACGACGATTGTCTGCAGAGCCATACAGGCTCTACCATTAAATAGCACCCGAAGAACCTGCCGTTTAGCGAAAGTTTTGCATAGTTTGTAAGCGGAGCAGGCAGTCCGATGTATCGGCACATATCATAGACCACTGCATCCTTCATCTGTGTTGCATCCCAAATATTATTGTTCAACAGTAACTTTGTCAGCCCGTGATAGTTCTGTCCTTTCTCAAATTTGTTCAGTTTAAGTGTGAAACTGTAGCGGTCGGACTTCATCAGCGCCACGTCGTCTAAGCTGCTGGCTCCCTTGGTGCGGATGGCTACGTTGTCAATTTCTTCTCCGTTGATGATGACGCTACAGCCGTAGTACTTCTTGTCCGAAGCTTTTTGGGTGATGCGTTGCCATGTCTCTTCCGGCATTTTCAAATCTACAGAACTTAATTTGCCGATCATGAAGAGTGCCTCGGAATACTCTTGCTCTTCCACTACTTCTCTTTGGGGAAATCCGCATGAAGAGAGACAGAAACACAACAACAAAGTTGTCACTGCCAATTTTCGCAGTTCTGCAACAATTAATATTATAAGAGTCTTTTTCATTTTTGTTTCGGTTTTAGGATTAGATTTCCGATAGCAAAAGTACGTAAAAAATAACTAACAACAATTATTATCATTATATAAAAATATGCAAATAGTGAAAAAGTCGTAATTGTAACCAAATTGTAATCGGGCTTTTAAACCAAATTATATAGGTTTCGTGTATATTTGCAGTGTAATTTCAAAAACAAACAAAAATATGTCGATTGAACTATTTTTCAAATTGCTTGGCTCGTTGGCATTGCTCATTTATGGCATGAAGACTATGAGTGATGCCCTGCAAAAGCTTTCCGGTCCGAGTTTGCGACACGTCTTGGCTCGTATGACTGGCAACCGGTTTATTGGTATGCTGACTGGTACAATGGTGACATGTGCCGTGCAGTCGTCTTCAGCCACTACGGTCATGACTGTATCGTTTGTTTCTGCAGGACTGCTCACATTGGCGCAGGCTATTTCGGTCATCATGGGTGCTAATATCGGAACCACGCTTACGGCCTGGATTATGTCGTTGGGCTATAATGTCGATTTGACTGCTGTCGTCTTTCCAGCCTTTCTGATAGGAATGATGCTCATGTATAAAAAGAGCTATCGTGTGGTTGGCGACCTGCTCTTCGGACTTGGTTTCCTGTTATGGTCACTTGTGATGCTGAGTAGTGTGGGGCGCGGCATGGATTTAGCTCATAATGATGATGTGGTTAGTTTTTTTGCTTCGTTCGACACCAATAGCTATCTCACTATTCTCGCATTCCTTGCTGCAGGCACCATTATCACCTGTGTCGTGCAGTCTTCAGCGGCAGTGATGGCTATCACCATTCTGCTTTGCTCTACGGGGGTGATGCCCATCTATATGGGTGTTGCTTTGGTGATGGGTGAGAATATAGGTACGACGGCAACTGCAAACCTGGCTGCGTTGGGGGCAGGTACTGAGGCACGACGTGCAGCCTTGGCTCACCTGCTGTTCAATGTCTTTGGTGTCGTATGGGTGCTGGCGGTATTCTATCCATTTGTTGATATGGTGAGTGCCCTTGTGGGCTACAACCCCATTTTGCCAGGACAAACTGCACGAATACCTGTTGTCCTTGCCATGTTCCATACTTGCTTCAACATTCTTAACACAGCCCTGCTCATCGGGTTTATTCCCCAGATAGAACGCATTGTATGTAGATTAATGCCCGAAAAATCTGTTGAGGACAAACTGCCCACAACGCTTCATTTCATCAGCAGCGGTGTGATTCAGACACCGGAAATTGCTGTGCTGCAGGCTCAAAAGGAAATAGTGCATTATGCCGAACGTATGCACCGCATGTATGGCATGACGTGCGCCCTTATTGACGAGAAAGATAAGAAAGAATTCGAAAGTCAGTATGCACGCATAGAACGCTATGAAACCATTGCCGACAATATGGAGATTGAGATAGCCAATTACTTGGAACAGGTGGGCAGGGAACATCTGTCGGACGATACGAAGGAGAAGACCCGTGTCATACTTCGTCAGATAGGCGAACTGGAATCCATTGGCGATGCATGCTATAAGATGGCACGTATGATAGCTCATATGCGTGAGAACAAAGAGAATTTCATAGACGAACAATATGCTAAGTTGCATGATATGTTCCGACTGGTAAACGAAGCATTAGTGCAGATGATTATTGTAGTTACAGGACGCCGTGAAGACCTCTCGCTCGACGATTCGATTTCTATTGAGAACGATATCAACGAACTTCGTGACCGACTTAGAATTGATACCGTAGTAGGGGTTAACTTACACAAGTATTCATATTCGCTTGGCACTCTCTATACCGACATCGTGGCAGATTGCGAGAAAATAGGCGACTATGTCATGAATATTGTTGAGGCTCGTCTGGGGCGACATCTGAACAGTTATAAAGGTCTGCAACTGAATCTCGACAAGAAGACAGTCACAATTGATGGTAATCCTGTGAACCTCACTCCGACTGAATTCTCACTGCTTCACCTGCTGATGACCAACTGTGGAAAAGTGCTTTCACGCCAACAGGTGATGGATGCTGTATGGACAGATGTAGTTGTTACTGATCAAACTGTGAATGTCAACATCACCCGTCTGCGAAAGAAACTTGGTCCTTATGCCCGGAACATTGTCAGTCGCACTGGTTTTGGCTATGTGTTTGAGGAATAAAACTATTTTTTGTACCTTTGCAACTTGAACGGAAAAACAAGTTGTAAACTAAAATGGTAAGAAAAGCCGATAAAGGAGACATTAATGCCCTGATAAAACTGTTGTATCAGGCAGATGCCGTTCATAATGGTATTCGTCCTGACCTGTTCAAGTCGAACACCCCCAAGTATGATGTACAAGAGTTGGAAACTATCATCAGCGACAGCAGCAAACCCATATTCGTGTATGACGACGGAGGGGTAGTGGGGCATGCCTTTTGTCAGATCACAGAAGTGAAGAATCATCGACTGCTACATGACATAAAGACGTTGTATATAGATGATATATGCGTTGACGAGGCAGTTCGCGGCAAACACATTGGAAAAGCACTGTTTGAATATGTGCGCGACTACGCCAAATCGATAGGCTGCTATAACATCACCCTCAACGTATGGGAAGGTAACGACTCCGCATCAGCCTTCTATAAGAGTATGGGTATGAAAGTGCAGAAAACGGGTATGGAGACAATTTTGTGATTTAGTAGCTTGTCAAACATATCGCTTACCATTTCAGTTCTTGACCGGTTATGAGTTCAGACATTTCATAACCTGTATTTCCATTTCTTTGCCCATCCATTCTTCTCCATCAATCAAATAGGTATCAGTACCTGTAGTAATAAAACCGACAGACTCATAGCATCGTATGGCAGAGGGATTGTTATCGAATACGCCAAGGGTGATTTTGTGTGCATTGAAATCCTGTTCAGCTTTCTGAATGGCTAATTCCAACATCTGTTTACCATAACCTTCCCCCCTGAATTGATTATCTATGATAATAAATCCCAAGCGAATAATAGTCTTTGATGAATCAGAATAACGCAGTATCAGATGCCCCACAATCTTTCCATTATCATCGATTGCTGTAAAAGGGAAAATGTTATCGTTGGCATATTGCATTAGCATATCCTCTGGTTTTGGAGGATAGTATGAATACCTGTCTGCACTCCATTTCCGAAAATCAGTTTTATCCTTTATCCATGAAAGGATAATAGGTGCATCATCAATATCAAATGGTCTTAATTTCATATTATTGCTCTTAATTATAATGCTTCATCTAAATACCTCGAATTTCAATATTACTTTTATTTCTAATTCTTTGATTTGTAAATTACAATGCTCTTATAGTCCCACATCTGAAAGACTGTAATTGCTCACCCATCACATCTTTCATGTTCTCAAACACTTTGTCGCCTGTACAATGGCTTGTATAGAATTGAGTATATGGATAATTTGCTTTCAGGCTTTGGGTCAAAGCATTTATTTCCTCCTTTGTTTCATATCCGTCGAGCAAGTGGAAACCACCGACAACGGTATGGACAGGCCAAGGACAAGTTTCCAGAATATTTACCAGACCACTATGAGCACAGCCAGTAAACAGAAGTCCGTCCACATAAAAAGCCAGTTCATGACGGAAGTCATCATGGACAAGACTACCGTCACCTGTTTCTGTAAATAAGTTTTGGTTGCCTTTTGGTATAGGATGAACTTGTGGTATGTGGGCTATGACATGAATGCCATCGGCTATCTCACAGGTTTTGCTTATTATAAGTAGCCGTTCTTCGTGAATGCTTGGCCAGACAGTCGTTATGCTATGCTGATGTCCTCGTTTTGAGAAGAATTTTTCGTTTATGGCATCAGGTGAGACAATAACCTTGGCTTTGTTGTTAATTTCCATGAAATGCCTTAGCCCTCCTGCATGGTCACTATGTCCGTGGGAGATAAACACATAGTCAACTCCGCTGAGGTCTCTCCCTAATCGCTCTGCATTTCTGATAAACATATCACTGGCTCCCGTATCAAGTAAGATACGGTGACGCTCTGTTTCCAAGAGTATTGACAGCCCATGTTCAGTTTCCAGAACTGGGTCATTTGTGCGATTATCTACGAGTACTGTCCACCTCATAACCTGTAGATAAAGAATATTGCTGAATACTTGATTTTACGTTTCTTCAGTTTCATTTTGTAGTATTATTATGCTTAACCAGTTGACTTTCGGTCTAGTTCTGGCACGACTCGGCAGACTTAGGGCAAGCTTGACTCTGCTCTCGTTGCTTCATCAGTTCTATAGCCTCTTTTCCCGTAAGATGCTCTATGTCGAAACGAATCATCAACATTCGAGACAGACCGCTTTCCAACTCTTTCTGCAAGGCTTCCTCTTGATTAGGATTATACCTGTTACCAAATATCCGGGCTGTAGCCAATTTCTCAGCTTCGTCCTCAATGATGTGGATTCGCCCAAATGCAATGACGCTACGAAAGAAAGTGGTGTATTTCTCTGGATGCACTTCATCCTGCTCAATGACACAAAACGATGCCTTGTCACACTTGCGTATGGCATCGACTTTATGACCGCTCAGCGCACTATGGAAATATAATCTGCCATCGGCATAGACATAGCTGATGGGGACGGCATAGGGATAGTCATTGTCGCCAAGTAATGCTAAAGTACCGGCCGTAGCTTTTTGCAATATGGCAATGCTTTCTTCTTCTGAAAGCTGTTGGCGTTTGCGCCTCATTTCTCTAAATTCACTCATAGCAATCCTGATACTATATCTCCATGACGTTTTTCGTCGTTCTTTACACTTTCCACCTCTGGGAAATCTGCAATCAGATGCTCATAGCCAACAGCAGCAGCGTATTCACCTTTTGCTATCAGCTTATATAGACGCTTCTTTCCCAACAACCGATAAAGGAACGGCATGATGACTGCCATCGTCTTCTTGGGCTTTAATGCCTCTTTGGTGTAAGCATGGAAAACACTGGCATGTCGGCCTTCCTCCTTTGCAAGTTGGAGGAATGTCTCACGCTCCTTGTCTGTCTTTACAACTTTTGCAAGTCTCTGGTACATCAGGACGGCATTCAGTTCGCCCTGCTGACTACGCAATAGTTCTTCGCGATATTTGCCTCTTTGGCTTACGCCGTTTCTCCGTTCTTCGGAGACACTCAAATGTGTCATATTATGCTATTCCTAATAGTTCTATTTCAAAAATCAGTGTTGAGCCACCAGGGATGCCTGGCTGTGAAAACTTGCCATAGCCCATCTCAGCAGGGATATACAACTCCCATTTGTCGCCGATGTGCATCTGCTGCATGGCAATAATCCAACCTTCAATGAGGTCACAGAGTCTGCAAGCCAAAGGAACACCGCCACGGCTGCTGTCGAATAGTTTGCCATCAATGGTCTTTCCTGTGTAGTGGGCAGTGATAATACTGCGTATTGTTGGTTGGGGACTTGAAACATTCCCTTCTGACAAAACCTTCTAGAATATACCTTTAGGGAGGGCCTTGACTCCTTCTTCCTTTGACTTGGATGCGAGCCATTCAATGTTTTTCTGTGTGTATTCTCGCTTGTTCATATTGATTAACTGTCCTTTTAATCACAAATCGTTTCTAATACAGATAGACCCATTTACCATTGAATATTGTTCACGTCAAAGTCATAGTCAAACTTCCCTTCTTTGGTAATAAACCCATATGGGCGACATTCAAACCTGAATATGCTATATGTTTCTCCCTCCAATACAATTTCATCAGCAATTCTTTCAACATCTTGGATAAAGTTAGGCCTTTTAATATGTTGTTCGAATAATTTTTCATAAGCTTTTTGAGCAACACTTCCTTCTATCATTCTCCATTCATCATCTACATAATAATAACATGTGTTCGGTACGAATAGATATCTTGTTATTCCATAATTCTCATCATAAATATATTTGCCAAATCCATATAATTCATATGGGACAGATAATGTTGACAAGTAATTATTTATTTCTACAATTACTTCTGGCTCAATTACTTTAATCTGTACCGTTTCTTCAGGCTTTTTATTAGCTGGCCTATAATTTTGCTTCATATATTTGTTTCGGGGGCTTCTATACGAATTGTCTTCCTCTTCAATATCTATACCAAGAAGCTTTTCAATGAACTTAATCTGTTTGTCATCATATACAGTTATTATTGTTTTATCTTTTACTACCATGTAAAAATCGCGATAATCAGATACAATACCTACGCGAAATCTCCCATCTTTATAAAAACCTATTGGTTTCAAAGTTTTTGGTATTGAAAACAAGTATTGGTATGTATCAAGCCTGTAAAACGACGATTCGCACTCAACAATCCCTTCCCCATACTCCGTTGTCAATTTAATGGGGTTTTGTTTCAAATATTCCTTTTTTTCTTCTTCTGATAAAACAGTACCATTTTCATCTAAAATATTTTTAATACATGTACTATAATAGTATTCAGTATCTCTGTCTTGGCCAGGGAAGGTCCGGCACCCATCAAGTTTTACATCCCTCACAATATAATAGCCACCAAAAACTCTTTCTATTTGATCTCCCTCGATTTCGTCCTCTTCCCAGCTTCTTTTCTGGTAAAGATAATTATAATCTTTATCAATTAGAAAATAATTCCAAGATGGCTTAATAGAATTTTTAAAATAGCGTGCAACTGCAATACCTTTTCTCCAATCAGTTATACGTTCAAGATTTGCTTTCCAGCCTATTTTATCTATTACGATTTCTCTTGTTTCAAAGACATTTGCCATAATATATTCATATTTTTGTGATTATACTAAAGATCATTGTGAAGAACTTGTTTACATCTCTATATGATTCTCTAAATTATGATGTTCCCATTATTTTCCATTAAAAATGTCATAACAGAACGGAAGAGTCCGCTCATTGTAGTTTAAAATATACGAGAACGAAGAGTTTTCACTCTTTATGACCACTATTTGCGGTGCCAAAACGTGTCGGAATACTCTATAGGAGTTCAGTTTCTTATCAAATTCAGAATGCTGAATAAAGAACAGATACCTATTTAGTGGGTATTTTTTCATTACCTCGCTTATCTGTATGGCCAGCCTTTCTGTAAATTGGGCTGTAACATTTGAGAAGAAGTAAGACATATTGATAATTACCAAGGATGGTAATTCTGAGCATCCATCCCAGAAGTTGGTGTCAAGAGCTTTAAAAGAATCAAGCATCTGATAATGTAACCCACCTTGTAGCACATCATCCAAGAACTTCTTGCCCATCTTCTTCATCTCTGTTGAGACATCAATTCCTGTATAAACCATATGTGGTGCTTCTGGCAAGAATATTTCCGCAAATGCAGCACCACAGGTTGCAGGCCCACATCCGATATCAATCATTTGAACCCTACCATTAACGGATCCGATTTGAGCACTAATCCAATCTTTATAGCTGGAGAACATATTTCTACTGCTGCAATAGTGTTGTCTCATGATGTAATAGCAATAGACAAGCACTTGACGTTCTGGTGACATCTGCATATCATCAAACATTTGCAGCTGATTGGAGAAATTAATTCTGCCATAGCCTATTGCATTCAGGTTCTCCGACATGTCATGTCCAAACACCTTTGACGGCCACTCATCTCCTGAGCCATCCTTGACCGGTTGAAGGATATGTTTTATGTAGGCCTCATTATATGGCTTCGATACGGTAAAGGTTGCTTTGCTGAGATCAAGTTCCTCTGTTTCATATTGGGGGACAACAAAATGACCAGAAACGAAATCATCCTTCTTGATTTTGAAGAAACCATGCTTACTGTTCACAAATTCAATCAACTTGAAGAATGTGAAGTTGTTCGAAAGCAGTTCTGGATTTCCTATCATAATCAGATGCTCTTCCGCACGGGTCATGGCCACATTTAGTTTCCTGTCAATGATACTGCCGTCAAAATCTTCAAAGACATTATTTGTGAGGAAATTCAGTTGATAATACTTCTGAATTGTGAATCCGTATATGATATATTTCCTTTGTGAGCCTTGGTAGCGTTCCACAGTATCAATAGTGATATCATGCAAAATGCCGATACCATAACGGTCAAGAGTCTTTCGAACCGTAGCTATCTGGTTACGATATGGCACGATAACGCCAACAGTCTCATTAACGTCGAATCCATTTGCCTTCTCTAATTCATAGATCTTTACCACGATGGCAGCTATCATATCTGCCTCCACTTGATTTACCTTGTCCGGAGAATTCTTGGGAGGTGTTTCGGAGGCCAAGAATACTATTCGGCGTGTCTTCAGGAGGTCAACAATACCATTGTCACCATTACCTTTAACTGGCAAGTCCACAGTCTGATGCTTCAATGGTACTTCTTTTAGTTGGTTGTTATAAAAGGCATAATTCGGGAACAATGCTATGTCATGATGCATACGTCCTTGCTTTTTGAGCATATATGTGACACTCTCATTGCGGAAATATTGCTTAAGCAAACGCTCGAAC
>JAEEGK010008434.1_pt1 | contig 24336 bp, 25 predicted proteins | sample 8958771 | NCBI WGS metagenome assembly JAEEGK01 (sample SAMN16246547, study PRJNA631951) | gut metagenome | biome: gut microbiome; feature: rumen; material: SC-attached | host: Bos | place: Iran: Karaj | collected 2018-10
GGGCGCTACTGGTGCAACCTCACCCAGAAGACGGCATACGAGGTCATGGTAGGTGGCTGGAGTGGAGACGTGTGCTCTTCCGATCTGTGAGGGGTGGGAAACCCACCATAATTCGTCGGCGCAGCCGACTCCTGTTTTTATTCTTTCTTCTTTCTTCTTTATTCTTTATTATTTAAAACGGACGACCAATGGTCGCCCCTACATTAAATAAAACGGACGACCGATGGTCGCCCGTACAAGCGGGGCGTCGAGGCGGCGCCCCCTGCATTCTTAATTCTTAATTCGGGAGGACATATCCCTCCCCTGCGGATATTATTGCCTCTTCATCTTTGCGTTGTATACGAGCATCCCCGCCGTCATGATGACTACGGTGTAGGCAACGACGATGAGGAGCGGTTTTATTATATCGGTAAAGATGCTGTCCGTGCCGGAAACGATATGCTGCAAAAACTGCGAAGCGGGACGGAATGGCAGGATATTCATAACCGTTATCACGTTCTTGTTTATCCCCTCAAGCGGGAACCACATACCGCTTAAAACAGACTGGCCGGCTATGGCGACGGACGCTATGCCGCCTACCGATTTTTCGTTGCAGACCGAGCCGAAAAGTATGCCGAAGCCGATATATAAAAGCGCCGTTATAAGGCTGCAAAGCACGCCGAAGATCATATTCACGGAGAAGAACGACGGGTCTATGATGCCGGCTGTTACGAAGAACAAAACGCTCTGCACGAGGCTGACCGGCAGCATTGCAAGGACGTAGCCTAATATGAACTCGTACGATGCCGCCGGCGTGACGTAAAGCCGGGCAAGAAACGCGGAAGCTCTGTCCAGACTCATCAGAAGTCCGACGAACAGCGCCATAAACGCCTGCGAAAACACGATTATACCCGGCGCGAGATACCGCATTTCAAACTGAGACGTCAGATTATGGAATATATAATAAAACAGTATAAGCATGATAAGCGGCATCCCGAGCAGGAAAATGAGGCTTATCGGGTCGCGCAGGATCTCTTTGAGATTCCTTTTTGTCAATGTAAATATCCTTTTTGCCGCAGCTCTCATATCACAGGCCCTCCTCAATGATCTTTATAAACGCGTCTTCAACGGACGACGTGCCCGTTTTCTCATAAAGCGAAGTCTTGTCGCCGACGAAAAGCAGTCTGCCGTCCTTCATTATGCCTATGCGGTCGGAGAGGGCCTCCGCCTCCTCCATATAATGCGTTGTCAGCACTATCGTCATTTTTGTTTTAAGCTGTTCTATCGCACGCCAGAGCTCGCGGCGGGCTATGACGTCAAGCCCGAGAGTCGGCTCATCAAGGAAAAGCACCTTCGGCTCGCTTGCGAGCGCCAGAGCGATCGAAAGCTTTCGCTGCCAGCCGCCCGAGAGCTGTTTCGCGCGCTTTTTTGCAACTTTGTCAAGTCCGAAGATCTCATACATCCGTTTCTTCGTTTCTTCCGTTTCATCCTTGTTTTTGCCGCGCATCGCGCAGTAAAACTCAAGATTTTCGTCCACGGTCAGATTGCGCGCGACGGCGGTCTGCTGCATTGAAACGTCTATCAGTTCCTTGACTTTGCGCTTTTCCTCTTTTACGGAGTGACCCAGGATATACGCCTCGCCGGAGGTGGGCGTCGTCAGCGTTGACAACATTTTTACAGTCGTTGTTTTTCCCGCGCCGTTTACGCCGAGAAGAGAAAACAGCTCTCCCTCTTCCACAGACAGATCAAGGTCGTCCACCGCGACGACGTCTTTATATTCCTTGCGCAGTTTTTCCGTTTTTATGGCAGTCATTTTATCACCTCATAAGCTTGTAGAATTCAGTGTCTTTTATAAGCGCTATGCCGCGCTCCCTGTCACCTAACACCATAAGCGTGTCGCCGACTTTTATGTCAAACATTTTGCGCGCCTCAACGGGAACGGTTATCTGCCCTTTCGGCCCGACTTTTACGCTTACTATAAAGCGCTCTTCTTTTACGTCTTTCATACGCTCTCCTTGTTTTACTTTTCTTACTTTTCCTGCTTATTATACATCAAACCGCCGCGTTTGTCAATACATACAGAAAAATAAGGAAAATATTTTTTATATTTTTTAAAAAAGCAGTTGCAAAACGTATGAATATGTGTTATTATGAATACAGTGAATAAGGCGCGGGTGCGTCTGCACAAATTTTTTATAACAGGAGACGGATCATGGCAAATATATTTAACACGGCCGACCATACCGCGGAGTTTGACGCGGCGGACATCAAAGAAAACAAAGTAATGGGCATTTTAAGCTACATTTCGTTCCTCGTGGTAATCCCGCTTTTCGGCGCAAAGAAATCAAAATACGCGCGTTTCCACGCTAACAACGGGCTTATACTCGCCATCATGGAGCTCGCGATATGTATAACCTTCGGACTTCTCGGCATGATACCCTACGCCGGATTTATCCTCTGGATAATAGGCTGGATATGCTGTCTTTTCCCGCTGGCTCTTGCCGTATTCGGCATAATCTTTGCCGCGCAGGGCAAAGCCAAGGATCTTCCGATACTCGGCGGAAAAATAAAAATAATAAAATAAACTTATCCTGTCCTCGCCTCCGGAAAAAATCCGGAGGCTTTTTAACTCTTCACTGTTCACTATTCACTCTTAACTCGGGAGGGGAAACCCCTCCCCTACAACGGACGACCGATCGCCCCTACAGGCGGGTCGTCGAGGCGCCGACCCTTACAAAAACCGGCGGGAGCAAGCCCACGCCCTACGGCAGGGCTATTGACGTGGGTTCCCGTCGAGGCGCAGACCCCTGCGTTGATCAAAAAATTCTTCTTTTTTATGTAATGTCCGCGGTACAAAAACACACTATATTATCAGAAACGGCAAAAAGGAGCGTAAAATGCGGGACGAGGAAATAATACAGCTGCTTCAGGCAAGGGATCAGCGGGCGATCAAAGAGCTTGCGTCCTCATACGGCAGGCAGATGGAAAATATCGCATACGGCATAACGAACGACCGGCGGGACGCCGCCGAGTGCGTCAACGACGCTTATCTTGCCGTGTGGAACAGCATACCTCCGGCAAAGCCCGATAATCTGAGCGCCTACGTGTATGAGACGGTGCGCAACATCTCCCACCAGCGTTTCAGATACAACACCGCGCAAAAACGGTCCGCGCCTACCGTCTCTCTTGACGACGAGCTTTCGCAGATAGTCACGGGAGAGCAGACGGATACGGACGGGCTTGCCGACGCGATAAACGGGTTCCTTTCCCGGCTTGACAGCCGCTCGCGAATGCTGTTCGTCCGCAGATACTATTACGAGGACACGGTAAAGCACCTGTCGGAGCTGACCGGTTTAAGCGAAAACGCGCTTACCGTAAAGCTGTTCCGTATAAGAAAAAAGCTTGCCGAGCATCTTAAAAAGGAGGGTTTCAGCTTATGAAAAAAAGCGATATTTTATCAGCCGTAAAAAGCACGGACAAAAAATACGTTAATGAAGCTGCCGAGGAAAACGTAAAAAAGAAATTTTCAAAAAAGTCTTTTAAGGATATAATATCCGCCGTCGCGTCGGTTGCCGCGCTTGCGGCTTTTGCCGTGTTTATCGTTGTGACCGTATCTCTTGCAAACAGGCACGGCGGTATCGCCCCGACGGCAAACGATACCGGGGAAGATACGGTCATTGAAAATACTGTCGCGGAAAATACGGTCACTGAAAATACTGTCGCGGAAGACGCGACGGAGGAAGATACAGCGGATAACGAATATCCGTATAATGTAACAACGGAGCCCGCGGGACACGCGACGCCGTCCGATCCCGAACCGATGTCCGAGATCATAGACTCCGGCGACTTCAACGCGATATCGGGATCCGTCGGGTTTACAAAAAGCACGGCGACGGTAAAAGCAACGCTTTACGACGCCGCGTATAAAGTAACGGCGGAAAACAGCGTGGAAGCGTCGGTATATGAGCTTGAGGCGGAGCCGGCGGAGCCAAAGCCCGCCGCGGATTTTGACGTGTTTGTGTACGGCAAAAAATTTTTACGAGAAAAAGACAGATATAAAGTTATGAGGCGTACGGACCACACAATGCTTACCGAGTATGAAAACGGACAGAAAAAATGGGTATACGATCTTTTGCCGGAAGAATATATAACAAACTGGTTTGATATATCCGACGGAACGATAGTCACCGCCTGCGCGAAACACGTGTTTATGATAAGAAAGCTTGATCGCAGCGGAAATCTTTTATGGGATCACAGAGTGGATTCGGCGCACCAGGACACGCGCACCGACACGCCGATCTCGGTCTACGAAAAAGACGGTAAGCTCTATATGTTATCCGTAGAATACAACAACTATTACAGCAGATTGGTCTCATCCGGTCCGAAAAAAGCGGACGTTATAGTAAGAGTGCTGTCTTCGGAAACGGGAGAACTGATAAAAAAGACGTCAAAAATGCTGCGAATAACAAAGAACGAAATTTCAACGGCTTGTCTTTACGCGTGCGACGACGGTTTTGTCTTCAGTAATCTGACAGACGAAAGAGACAAAGATATTATCGTATATATCGGGCTTGACGGCACGGTAAAACGCATCTTCACACTCGAAACGGAAGGGGTGTCGTACTATTACTATAACGCGACGATGCAGGGCAGCCGTCTGTATCTGTCCGCTATAGCGCTGAAGGACGGCGCCGTGCTGAAATCACCGATTTCCGAAGAGATAGAACGCGTCGGATATGATTTGACGGGCGTGCCCGACGCGGAGCTTCTTGCGGCGGCAAAGGCGGAGCGCTCCGCGGCGCTTATAGCGGTAGATCTCGGCTCATGCACCGTAAGAGCGATATACTCGGCGGAGGCGGGCTTCGGCGGTATCATAAAAGAAAACAAGGACGGTTTTGTCTGGCAGCTGTGCAAGATAAACGGAGGCTTTGTTTATGAACCGCACGAGGAATTCTATTATTCGCTTTTCACGGCGTCTTCTTCCGACTGCGCTTTTGATAAAAGCGGCGGGCTCACATCCGTCACCCCGTCCGATACCGCGTATACTCAGATAGAGCCTGACCAACGTTATCTGGATCGATACTCCTCAGTCAGCTTCTCTGGCGGCTCCCTCAATGAGGGCGCTTTGATTCGGGCGGAATGAGTTTTAAAATAATATCGCTTTATCTTCAAGTCCACCGGAGCTTTTACGGCTCCGGTTTTTATTTATTCTTATAAAACTTCCTACAAATATTCAAGATTTTTTTATATATATATGATATAATATAGGCTGAGTTATAATCTTTACCCGTCACGGATAGGGTAACGAGAATTATCCGAACCACGTTTTCGGACGGCATCTCGCCGCTCCTGCTTCGTTAAACCCCTTGCTGTTACGTATAGTAGCACCTGCGGGCTTTGCCTCGCAGGAACAACGATCTGTTCGTCCGAAAATCCTATAGGACTCAAACGGATGAAATTTCGAGATATTTTCGGCGCGGAGGAAGCAGGAATACGCCGGTATTCCAATGACGACAAACCGAAAAGAGCCGAAATAGCGCCGTTTGAGCGGGTTCGGATAACTCTTGTTACCCTAAGGAAAGGATGCAAAATGATCAAAATAGAACACCTGACAAAATACTACGGGAAAAATCCCGCGGTAAACGATATTTCGTTCTCTGTCGGAGAGGGAGAAGTGGTCGGATTTTTAGGCCCGAACGGCGCCGGCAAGTCCACCACTATGAACATGCTTACGGGCTATTTATCCTCCACCTCCGGAAAATGCGAGATAAACGGGATAGACATACTTGAAAATCCGTCCGAGGCAAAGCGCCTGATCGGATTTCTGCCGGAACAGCCGCCGCTTTACTACGATATGACGACGAGAGAATATCTTGAGTTCATATACGACTTAAAGCGCTGCACACTGAACAAACGCGAGCATATTGACGAGATAATAAGCATAATGGGCCTGGGCGAAATGGAAAAGCGGCTCATAGGCCAGCTTTCAAAAGGCTTCAAGCAGCGCGTGGGCATAGCCGGGGCGATAGTATCAAATCCGAAGATACTGATATTCGACGAGCCGACGATAGGTCTTGATCCGCGGCAGATAATCGAGATACGCGAGCTTATACGGACGTTATCAAAAGACCACACGATAATCCTATCCACGCACATACTCCCAGAGGTCCAGGCGGTATGCGACAGGATAATCATAATAGACCGCGGCAAGCTCATAGCGGACGAGAAGACGGACAACATAAACTCGCTGGCGGACGAAAACCGCCGCTTTACGGTACAGATCTTGGCGCCCAAGGGCGAAGCGCTCGCGTTTTTACGAAAGGCGGAGGGCGCGGCAAAGGTCGAATATCTGTCTTCCGGCAAGGACGGCTCCTCGCTGTTTATGATACAGTGCAAAAAGGGCACGGACATGCGGCGCACGCTGTTCTACGCGCTTGCCGAAAAGCGCTGGCCGATACTGGAGATGAGCTCCGTCGGCGCTTCGCTTGAAGATATCTTCATAGCGCTGACAAAGTAAGGAGGGAAAAAAGATGCTTGCAATATATAAGCGTGAGATGAGGGCGTATTTCACCACCTTCATCGGGTACGTTTTCATAGCCACGTTCCTTCTCGTTTCGAGCATAATATTCGTTTTGACGACTCTCTCAATGGGCGAGAGCGCGGACGTGACCACTTACTATACGTTCATCATGCTCGCGTTCGCGATACTTATACCGCTTCTTACGATGAAGCTTTTCGCGGACGAAAAGCGACTGAGAACGGAGATACTGCTTCTGACGAGCCCCGTGACGCTGCTCGGCATAGTTATGGCAAAATTCCTTGCCGCGCTTACCGTTTTTATAGCGACTTTCGCTATATCCTGCGTGAACCTTATACCGCTTTATATGTACGGTTCCCAGAACACGGCGGTCATCTTGGGCAACATCATATCCGTGCTTTTAGTCGGCTGCGCGTTCATATCCGTGGGCGTGTTCATGTCGTGCTTAACGGAAAACCAGCTTGTCGCCGCGGTGACGACTATTGCCGCCATAGCCTTGTTCCTCGTCATAGGAATGTATTCATCTGGCATAGGCTTTGCTCCGCTCCGCGTCGTGCTTGACTTCTTATCCGTATTCAACCGCTTCACGTATTTCACCTACGGCGTTGTAGACTGGTCGGCGCTGTTGTATTACGCCTCTATCTCGTTCGTGTTCCTTTTCCTTACGGTAAGGGTATATGAGCGCAGACGCTGGGCCTGATCCGGAAAGGAGGCAGTAAAATGAGCAGCAACAAAATCAACAACACGGAAAACGCGGCGAAAAAGGTTTTACTTAAACGCCGCCTCAAATACGGCGGTCTGTCCGTCGCTTTGTCCGCGGTGGTCATAGCCGTGGTCATAATAGCAAACGTGATATTCACGGCGCTTATAAGAAACAACAACCTGTACGTTGACTTAACGAATTCCGGACTTTTCACCCTCTCCGACGAGGCAAAAGGCTATTTGAAGCAGGTCAAAGCGCCCATAACAATAAAATTCGCCGTCCCTCTCGACACCATAAAATCAAGCTCGCAGCTGTTTATGGTATATCTGACCGCCACGCAGTTCAGCCGTGCGTCGACAGAAGAGGACAAAAACGACGAGATACCGGATATAACCGTTGAATATTTTGACTCGTACAAATATCCGGCGCAGTTTGAAAAATACAAACAGCTCACCTCAAGCGCGGAATGGCAGTCCACGAACGTCATAATCGAGAGCACGTACGAGGAAGCAAACGGCGAGCAGGCGGCTTTGCCGGTGGTATATTCCATAAACTCGTTCTTCACGACGTCCGACAGCAAGACGGTAGGCTTCAACGGCGAGAGAAGATTTTTGCTCGCGTTTCTGCAGCTTGCCGGAGTTGAGCAGCCCGTCGTCGTATTCACAACGGGTCACGGCGAACCGATAGGAGCGACGCCCGACGACACGAACAACCAGTACAAAGACTTTATAAATATGTTTGAAGAGCTCGGCTTCAAGGTCAAATATTCGGATCTCGCGCACGAGGATCTTGACAGCGACTGCCGTCTTATAGTCATACTCGACCCGCAGCGCGATTTCATAGGCAAGGACCTCGCCTCGCTTGAAGATACCTCGGAGCTTGACAAAGTGGCGGATTTCGTTTCGCGCCACGGCTCCATAATGGTATTTTTGGGCCCGACGGGCTACGAATATACGAACCTGAGCCACTATCTTGAAGAATGGGGCGTAAAGATACACACGACGTACACGATAGAGGACAGCGTCAACACGCTCTCGTCCGACGACAGGAGCTTTTCCGTAGTCTACACGACCGAGGGTCTTGGTGCGTCCGTACAGCAGAATTACAGAAATCTGCGTACTAAATTCCGCTACGCCGCGCCGGTGCAGATACTTTTCTCCGAGAAGAGCGAAACGTCTGCCATGAGGATAACGAGCTCGTTCCGCACGTCTTCCTCCGCAAAAGCGTACGCCTCTGATACTGACGTTCTCGTTCCGTCCGACATAGGCAAGGCGGAAGGCTTCGATCTGTTCGTCGTATCAACTAAGGTCAATTACGAAAACAACGAGGATTATACGTCATACGTGCTGAGCTGCGGCTGCCCGGAAATGCTCAAATACTGCAATTCCCAGGCTTACGCGAACAGAGGTATATTAAACGTTCTGCTCACCCGCATACCGCTGTTAAAAATACCGGTAGACATAGATTACAAGCGGCTTGAGGATTACGGCCTTACCTCCGTAACGAGCAACGCGGTAAGAGGCTGGACGATAGTTCTTGCCGTGGTGATGCCGGTCGTAACGCTCGGCATCGGCACGTTCGTGGTAGTCAGAAGAAAGAGACACTGATATGACAGATAACGATAAGTTGAACGATATAAAAGACGAGGAACTGCAGCAGGTCTCGCAGGACGAGCAGATAAACGAGACGGATTCCGAGCTTCACCGCATACTCTACGGCGGCGAATACTCCGAATACGGCGAGGATCTGGGCTCCGAGGAGGAGGAAGAGCAGCCTAAAATGAAGCTGCGCACCTTCGCCTCAAAAAACGAGACCGCGGATAATAAAAAGATAAAGACGGAAAGCAAGAAAAAGCTGACGCTCATTATCGTAATATCCGCGGTGATCGTCGCGGCGGTCGCGCTTGTGCTCGTCTTCGCACCCGGCTGGTTCAGGACCGAGGTCGAGACGCCGCCTACGCTGTACGACGGAGAAGTCTTATCCGGCAGCAAGCGCGTTATGATGTTCGAGCAGATCCCGCGCGAGCGCATACAGACGATAGAGGTGCACAACAAGTACGGCGACTATACCGCGTACTACAACGCGGAGACGGAGAGCTTCTGTTTCTTAGGGCTTGAAGGCACGCCGTATAACGAGGAGCTTTTCTCACAGCTCGTCGTCGCGTCCGGTTTCCCGCTCATTTCCGACAGGTTTTTACCGACGGAGGACCGCGCGCCGCTTGAAGACTACGGCCTGGGCGAAAACGACGAGAAATCGTATTATATAATCACGACGAGACCGACGGCCGACGCTCCGTCCGCGTCTTACAAGGTCTATATAGGCAAGCCGTCTCTTACGGAAAACTACTATTACTGCATGGTAGAGGGAAGAGATATAGTCTATATACTTGAGCAGTCCATAAAAACCACGCTTTTGTCCGACGTAAAATCGCTTTTAACGCCTATACTTACGTACCCGATAGAAGACAACTCATATCTGACGAACATATCGGATATAGTAATCTTAAAGAACGGCGAGCTTTTTGCAAAGATACGGTATCAGAATACCGAGGCAAACGTTCTCGGCGTTGAGATGTACGGCGTTACCGTGCCGTATATAGTCACCGCCCCCGTTGAATACGACGCGTCCACTCAGATGATGACGGCGCTGCTCGGTCAGATAGTGAATATGACGGGCACGGAGCTTTTAGAATACAACATTTACGACACGGTGCTTTTGACGGACGACGACGGAAATCCTTTGCTTGACGAGCACGGCGAGCAGGATCACGATTACGTGATGAAGCCGGAAATAGCCGAAAAATACGGCTTTGTCACACCGGCGCACGACATTTACTACTGCTACGTAACAGCCGACGGCACGCCGCTTGACAATATGGTGTCCGTTTCCGCGCTTCAGCACGGAGAGGACGGGTCTGAGTTCTACTACGTTGCGTCAATGCTGTTCAACACGATAGCGAAGATCGACGCAAGCTCGCTTTCGTTCCTTGAATGGCCGCTTATGGAATACCTTGACAAGCCGGTCTTCAGCGTAAATATAGACAAGGTCAGCCGCATTAAGATAACCGCGGCGGACAAAAACTACGATTTTGAGCTTACCGGCACGGGCGACGGTCTCGTCGCGGTGGAATCTGCAAACGGACGCACCGTTTTCAAAGGCGACGACAAAGACGTGGGAGTAAACCACGGCATACGCAATTTCAGAAAGTTCTATCAGACGATACTAAGCATCAACCGCGAGGATTTCACGGAAGAGCCGCACGAGAGCGAGAGGGCGCTTTTGCTTCAGCTTGACGTGACGTTCAGGGACGGGTCCGTGCGGACGTACAAGTTCTATTCGTACTCCGAGCGCCGCTGCTTCATGACCGTCAACGACAAGGGCGAATTCTACGTTCTGCGCTCCATGATACGCAAGCTCGTATCCGACGCGGATAAGCTGCTTTCGTATCAGACCGTAAACCCGAACGCGGACAACTGATCCGGCACGGAAAGGATAAAAAATGAAAAACATAACAAGAATTCTTTGCGGTTTACTTGCCGTCTGCGCGGCGGCGGCAGCCTTATCCGGCTGCGCGAAGCCGAAAAAACCGGCAGCCGATACAGCGGAGCCCGGGACCGTTAAGGATTACGACGTGGGCGACGCTCTTCCCGTGCTTGTTTCCGGCGATCTGCTTGACTTGAACGGCGACGGCAGTGTGAACAACAAAGACGTTGTCATAATTTTCCGCAAGCTCTCCGGCAAAGATCCCTCGTCGGACGGCAGGTACGATCTCAATCAGGACGGGGCGGTGAACAACAAAGACATCGCGTCGCTGTTCCGCCACCTTACAACTCTGCATTGACGGCACCCGGCTTTTGCTCTTGACAACAAATAAAAAAGGTGCTATAATATAAAAAAATAATTGCGGCAAACGCAACAAGAAAGGATAAACAACATGAAACACATCGCAAAGATCTTAGCTGCGGTAATGGTACTGAGCCTCATCGTTGCAGTATTCACCATCTCTCCCGCGGCTCTCGACTCAGGCGACTGGGAAGTCGTTCACCATTCCACGGGCAACCCCGCGAACGCTGTCGTAGAAACGACGCCTGAAGGAAACATCAGACTTTCTCACGAAGGCCATTATCCGTCCTCCAACGCCGGTCTGCTTTACACCAAACCGCTGAGTCTGACGGACGGCATCACCTTGAACGTTACCGTTGAAACGGACGCTACCGGCTCGGGCGACGCCTGGTTCGGTATATTCCTGATGAACAGACCCGTATACTTTGACGTAAACAACACCGATCCCGACAAGGGCGTCGGTATAGTCCTTCTCTGCCGTCCGGGCGACCAGTTCCAGTGGTTCACGGTAAGCGACGGCGGCTTCGGCCAGGCTGTAACTACCTCCGGCGCCGAATACAGCGATACCAAAGAGTACTACGGTGAAAACGTTGAGATCGAATTCAAGGTCCAGATCGTTGACGGCGAGCTTCTCGCTTTCGTTGACGGAACGTCAGACGGCTACGACTTCTCGGATCTGCTCAAATTCTTTGACAACAACGAAGCTTATATAGGCTTCTCGATGTCTCAGACAGAGCTTGAATATCAGAGCTTCGTCATCACCGGCTTGAACGGCCAGAAACCCGCTTCCGAAGGCGAAGCAATAACCGCCGCCGATACCGCAAAAGAGACCTCCGCGGAAACCGAAACGATAGACTTTGACAACGTAAGCAACTTCACCTTAATAGACTTCACGAAGCCCGAATCCATAAACGGCATCACGAGCAACGACTGCAAAGTCTCCTACGACGAAGTAGAGCAGGCTCTCAAAGTTGAAGTCACCGGCGCAGACCCGTTCTTCAACATCCCGATGAAGAAGAAAATGTACTTTGACGGCGATAAATTCTGCATCATTAAGATGGAATACAAGACCGATTACGAAGGCACCAGCGAATTCTTCTATACTACAAAAGAAGTTCCGAACATGGCATACTGCAACCTCCAGTACGATCTTGAAGCGACCGAAGGTGAGTACAAGATGCTTGACTACGATATGCAGGAATCCTCCAACTGGACCGGCGAGATAAGAAACTTCCGTGTTGACCCGGCCGCGGCAGGTGAGGAAGGCCAGGTATTCTACTACAAGAGCATAGGCTTTGAAGAGTGGGTAGAGCCCGAAACGCAGGCTCCCGAGACCAAGGAAGAAACGACCGCCGAGCCCGAGACCGAGCCCGCGACCGAGACGGAAGCCGCAACGGACGCCGCAACCGACGCGGAAACGAAGGGTACGAGCGATCCCGGCAAGACCACCGATAAGACCGGCATCCCGTTCTGGGTATGGATAATAGTCGGCGTTGTAGGCGTTGCCGCAGTTGTCGCTGTTATCGTTATAGTTTCAAAGAAGAAGAAATAATATAAAAATATGACCTGCCGGGGATCTGTTCCCGGCAGGACCGCTTTGAAAGGAGAATTATTATGGCAGAAGGCAACGAGATAGTAGAAGCCGCCGATAAAACGGTGGAAGGTTCGTCCTGGGACTGGGGCGTTATCTGGACGAATATAGCGGACAAAGTCATAAGCATTGCCGGCAGACTTCTTATCTGTGTGGTAATACTCATAATAGGACATTTTATAATCAAATTCGTGACCAAAAAGATCCTCAACTCTAAGAAAATGGCAAAGCTTGATCCGGGCGTCAGAGGATTTCTGCGTACGTTTATCAAGGTGCTGCTCAACACCATACTGATAGTATCGGTAGTCGGCATCCTGGGCATACCCATGGCGTCCGTAATAGCCGTTCTCGGCGCGGCAGGCGCGGCTATAGCGCTTGCGCTGCAGGGCACGCTCGGCAATCTGGCAAGCGGCATTATGCTGGTCGTACTGCGCCCGTTCCGTACCGGTGACTTTATAGAAGTGGGCGGAAATCTGGGTACTGTGCTTGAAATAGGCCTTTTTGCAACGACAGTCGTCACCATAGACAACCGTCACGTTATAATACCGAACAGCACGCTCACCACGTCAACGATCATAAACTATTCGTCGGAAGAGAATCGCCGTGTTGACATGACGGTGACGACAGCGTACGGCACGGATATTGAAAAGGTCAAAGAGGTCATACTCGACTACGCAAAGCGCGACAGCCTTATCTTAAACGATCCCGAGCCGTTCGTGCGTATGACGAACCTGAACGAAAGCTCGATAGAATTCACCGTGCGTATGTGGGTAAAGGGCAAGGATTACTGGGACGTAAGATTCAATCTGTCTGAGAACATATACAAAGAATTTGCCGCAAACAACATCCGCATCCCGGCAAAACAGCTTGATATACACGTAAAGAAATAACTTTATAATAAACAAACCGCTTGAAATTCAAGCGGTTTGTTTTTCTTTTGTGCGCAAATAATTAAGAATTAAGAATTCAGGGGCTATCCTTCTTAATTCTGAATTCTTAATTCTTAATTTGTTTTTCCTTTACCGCCTTTAAAAACTTCCTATCGACAAAGTTGCGTCGTCCTCGCCTTTTTTTATGGATATGACTTTTACGTCGTAGCTGTTTTTCTCATTTACCGTAACGGTCACGGTCTGGCCGGCTTTCGCGCCGAGCAGAGCTTTGCCGAACGGGGATTCCTTTGATATGTTGTTCGTAAATACGTCGTTGCGCAGAGTGGTGACTATGCGCACTTTTTTAGTCTCGTCTTTTTTGGGGATATACACTTCCACCTCGTCAAACAGACCTACTTCGTCCGCGGCGGAGTCCGTCGTTATTATCTTTGCGGTCTTTATCATGCCCTCAAGATAGCGCATACGCCGTCTGTTTTCGTTTATTTCGCGTTTTGCGGTCTTGTACTCGTCGTTCTCGGATAAATCGCCCAGCTCTCTCGTACGCTTTACCTCGGCGCGCAGAGCCGGCATCATCGCCTCTCTTTTGGCAAGCTCCTCTTTCATTTTTTCAATATCCACTATGGTCAGCTCGTCGTTCATGGTGTCCTCCGGTATGTTTATTGCGCGACCGTGAGCTTTATAAGAAGCTCCGTATCGTCGTCCGACGCGGCGCGGCATCTGACAGCCGCCCCGCATTTTTTACATTTGTAGTTAATAATAAAGCCCTTTTTCGCGTCCGGCAAAGCGGACGCAGGCACAAGCAGGCCTCCGCACTCATTCGCCCTGTCTCCCGGGTTTATATCCACGTGAAGCGAACACAGGCATTTATTGCAGTGGTCTCTTGACGAATACGACAGCGGCGGCACGTCCGCCCCGCAGTTTTTGCAGATAAAACCACTGTCGTTTTTTGTAAATCTCTTTTGCTGCATTTTACTGTTCCGTATAGTTTATAAGCCGGCTGTCAAGCACGGCGACGTCCGAGAGTTTAAAGCTGTTTTTATACTCGTTATCGTACGTTATATCCGCGTATTTTGCGCCGTAGACCTCCGTCTTCTTCTGTGCTATGATATTCGCGTCCATATCGGAAAAGAACACGGCGTTGACCTCGTTTTCCCACAGACCTTTATCAAGCGGGTATTTTTTTATTATCATAAGCCCGTACGACGTCTCGGCAAGCTTCACCTCGCCGACCTCGGCTGTAAGCACCGCGGTCAGATATTTGGTATCGAAAAGCGAATCCGCGGTGACGAAATATCCGTCCGTATATACGCTTTTGCCGCCGTCCTCGTCATACTCTTTTGCAAGAGTATCAAAATCCTCTCCCGCCTCGCAGCGTGCGAGCAGATCCTCCGCCAGTTTTCGTTTTTCCGCTTTTTCTTCTTCCGTCAGCTCTTCGGTAACGTATCTGCCGGTGTAAATATCCATTTTCGGCTCGCCGTTATCATCTAACACGTATTTTTCGTCGTTGGTTATAAGTATATGCTTTGCTCTGTGATAGTTGTTCTGATAGTACTGCTCGCGCTCCGCGTCCGTCACGGCGTGCTCTCCGCCTTCTCCGAACAGTCTGTCGGACACGACGGAAGCCTTTGCCTCGTATTCAAAAACGCGGCGCAAAGTATTTGTATTCATGCCGTAGGTGCCTAATATCGCGTTCAGCTCCTGGCGCGAGCCGGCGGAATTCATATCGTTTTTCAAAAGCCCGTCAACCAGATCCTCTATCTGCTGCTTTACGTTCTTGTCGTTTCCGAGACCCATCTGATCGAACAGCTCCGCGCACACGAGCATTTCGCAGACAAGAGAGTCAACGTGTTCCTTCACCTGCTCCCCGAGCGTGGCGTGTCCGTCAACGGACTGATCCCAGACCGATTCGTCGTAGTTGCCGTCAACAAGCCCGTATTCCGCAAACGACATATAGAAACCGGCTTTGTAGTACGCGATCCAGTATTCGTACATACTGCGCGTTATCTCGTACTTGCCGTAGGAAGCGTATACCGGCGAGTTTGCCGTACAGGAACACAGCGGCAGGATCAGAGCGAGAATAAGTACAAATATTATGGTTTTTTTCATATCAGAAAATATACTGCCAGGAGAACGTATAAGGCAATTCCTCCATTTTGTATTTATCCGTCACCGCGCGGTCCGTCTCTATCTTGTCGCAGTACGTCTTTATATAACCGTCAAATTCTTTTTCCAGAACGAGCGTCTCAAAGTTGTAAAAGTCGCCCCCCGCCTTATTTTCTTCATTTTTCCAGGCGTAGGGGTCAAGCTCTATGCGCTGAATAACGTATATGCCGTATTTCGTGTCAAGCATGCCCGCCTCTCCGGTTTTCAGCTTCATCACCGCGGCGGATATGAGACTGCCGTATTCGTTTACGCTGCAAAGATAATGGCCGTTTTTGTAATCGTCCTTTTCAAGCTGCTCCGAATACTCTTCCACGTATTTGTTTATATCGTCGCCGGCTCTGACTTTTGATAAGATATCCATTGCGATCCCGAGCTTTTCCTCGTATCTTTCATCGGATATCTCCGTCACCTCGGCGTTGCCGTTTTCGTTATATACTATGTTTCCGGCCTCGTCACGCACGAAATCTCCGTCCATGAGATAAACGAGCCTGAAACGGTAATAGTTTTCCTGATAATACGCTTCTTTCGTCTCGTCCGATATTTTACGCTCGCCGTCCTCGCCGTACAGATGATCCTGCAGCGCGCCGACTTTCGCGTCCATTATAAGTATCGTTTTTAAATCGTCTTCCGTCAGGCCGAGGGTCTTGAATACCTCGTCGTCTTCTATATCACCGTTTACGGAGACTTTTATACCCGTTATCATATAGTCTATCGACTTGTATTCCTCGTCCGTGAGCTTTAAATGAAACGCGTCAAACAGGTAATTTGACGCAAGTCTTTTCTTTATCGCGTCCTCGGATATCTGCGTCAGTCTGTCCGCGTTTTTTACTCCGTCCGTCTCCGCCGCCCAGAACGCCGGGTCGTCGCCCTGGCCGAGAGCCGTGAGCCAGTACTGTTTATAGCACGCAAGATAATACGCGTAAATACTGCCCGGGACGGACGCGTTATCAAGCGTCATCGCCGCTTCTTTTTTCGCACAGGAAAAGACCGACGCCGAGATAAGCAGACACAGTAAACATATTAAAACTTTTTTTGCCGTGTTTTTCATGTTTTCACCTTTAAAAGCATACCGGCGCGGAAAAAATCCGCGCCGGCGGTAACGGAACGTTTGTTTTGATTTTTATTCGTCTTCCTCTGCGGCTTTTTCAAGCTCTTCGCTGTCGTCCGCAAGGTTGTCGAACGCGTCTTCAAGATCGTCTAAATCGTCCAGATCTTCAAGCGCTTCCGCTTCTTTTGCCTTTTTATGCTTCTTTATCGCCTTGACGATAAACAACGTCGCGCACGCTACTCCGATTATTGCAAATATAACTATTATAATAGCGGCAATGCTGTTTTTGCTGTTTCTCTTATCCATGATACGCACCTCCGTTTTTTTTAATGATATAATATTATATAGCTGTTTTCAATTCATTTTTTTAAACAATTTAAAAAATTTTTACATATTCCGGTATTTCAGTATATGTTCTTTTTCTTTTCGTACCGGTCCATAAAATATCTTTCAAAGTATTTTTTCAGGCGTAAAAACGGCCTTTTCGTCGTATCTATAGACCGGACCATTACGGCGCGCACGCCGGCTTTTTTGGCGCATAAAACGTCCGTGAATATCTGATCTCCGAGCAGCGCCGTCTCGGAAGGCTCGGCTTTCGTCTGTTTTATGAGTTTTTTAAGTCTGTGCGTAAAAGGCTTTCCGGCGTTACTTACGTATAGGTAACCTAAAACGGAATTGAACATGTATACGCGTTTTTCCCGGTTGTTTGATATCAAAGCTATGCGCACGCCGGACGCCTCCACCGTGTCGAGCCAGTCTTTTACCTCTTTTATCGGCACCTCTTCATCGTACGTTGCAAGCGTGTTGTCAATATCGCATATCAGACATTTTATGTTATTTTCGGCAAAGAACTCCGGCTTTATGCGGAGCACGGACGGAAAATAATCATCCGGGGTAAAATAATCAGCCAGCTTCATAAAAGATCCTTTTGAAATATTCTGATTTATTATATCATAATAGTAAAATATAAATATAAATATATTTTATATATATAGTAAAATTTAATATAAATATATTGATAAAAACGCCTATTTGTGGTATAATGCATACGTAGAAATTTTTTCAAAAATTTATATAGATATAAATGAAAGGATCTGTATGCAGACGTACGATTTTATATGGGAATCCATACTTAAAAATATGAAAGGAACGTATTCCGAGGTACGCATAAAGGCGTTTTTTCAGGATATAAAGATAGTTGAGATCGAGCCTCAGTATATGATCCTTATGACTCCTACTACGGAAACGCTTGATTTCGTCCGCGGAGAGCAGGCGGTGCTCGAGCGCTGCGTGAACGACGTTACGGGCGAGTTCAAGGTCGTTTACATATACGCGTACGACCGCGATATGCCGAATCTTGACAAGATCAGAGAAGTTATAAAAAACGATCTTGAAAATCCGGAACAGGGAAAAATGCCGTACGACATAACGGACAACCTTGAAAATCCGAAAGCGGCAGTCACGAATTCCATTCTGCCGCAGAAAAAAGCGTATACGTTTGAAAACTACGTGGTAGGCAACTCAAACCTTTTCGTATATAACGCCTGCCTCGCCGTTGCGGAAAATCCGTCGTCCATGTGGAACCCGCTTCTCATATACGGCCCCACCGGTTTGGGCAAAACGCATCTTATGTACGCGACGACGAGAAAAATATCCGAGCTGTATCCGGAAAAGAAGATAATATATATTACCGGCGAGCAGTTCGTAAACGACATGGTGGATCATTTGCGTAAAAAAGACACCAAAACGGGCTCGGGATTTGCGGCTTTCCGCGAAAAATACAGAAGCTGCGACGTGCTTTTGATAGACGACATACAGTTCATCGCCGGTAAAAACAACGTGCAGGAGGAGTTTTTCCACACGTTCAACACCCTGTACGAAAGTCAGAAGCAGATCATAATCACAAGCGACCGCCCGCTGCGCGAGATAAAACTGCTCGATGAAAGACTGCAGTACAGATTTGAAATGGGACTTACCGCGGACATCCAGCCCCCGGACTACGAGCTGCGCGCCGCGATAATCAAAAACAAAGCGGAAGCGCTGCATCTCGATCTTAGCGAATCGTCAGTCGTTTATTTAGCGGAACACTTGACTAAAAACATCCGTCAGATAGAAGGCGCGCTGACAAAGATATACGCAAAAAAGTGCCTGTACGGTTACGCCGTTACGGACGAGCTCGTTATGGAGTCGATAGCGGATCTTACGACCGTCAACGTATCCCCGAAAGATATAGTTGAAAAGATATTTACGGTAGTATCTAACAAATACGGCACGTCAAAAGACGAGATCTGCAGCAAGACTAAAAAACGTGAAGTTGCCGAGCCCCGCCACGTATGCGCATATCTCATATCTGAGCTTACGGATTATTCGCAGCGCCAGATAGGAGCTTTCTTAGGCCGCGACAGAACGACTATCATCAACTCCATTGAAGTAATAAAAAAGAGCATAATGAACGATCCGTCGTTTGAAAAGGATATAAAAGATATAATATCGGAGATAAAAGACTGATTTTCCACAAGTGTGGGTTAATTAATGCACACGTATAAAAAAATCCTCATCTGAACGTGCATATCCTGTTAAATACCGGTTGAGCGCGCGTGAGGTTAAGTTGATAAAAAAATTAGATTTTTAAATCCGGAAATTTTTACGGTATTCATCCACGTACAAAAAATTTTTATCAAACGGTTTTAGTCTTCATTTTCCACACGACAAAGCCTTTTGATATTCAAACAAAAAAGCACATTTCAACACTTTCAACACCCCCTACTACGACTACTACTATTTCTTAAGTAACGTATATAACTATGCGCCAACCGCGCAGAAAAACAAGTAAAAAACGTCCGCATAAAACAGCATGTGGATTTCATAAAGAAAGGAAGATAAAAAAATGAAAGTCATATTTGATAAGTCGGAGCTTATATCTGCAATAACGACCGCGCTGGGCGCGATCTCCTCAAGCCACGACAATCCCATACTCGAATGTATAAAAATAACGGCGGAAGCGCCTGACAAATGCCGTATAACGACGTACGACAATACAAAAGGATTTAATATAGAATTAAGTGCAAACGTTATTGAAGAAGGCGGCTGCCTTATAAACGCGCAGAGATTTTTCGGTATGGTAAAAAATATGCCGGCAGACGTTACGCTTGAATGCGGAAAAAATATGACGGCTTCCATAACGAGCGAAAGATCGGTTTACGAGATCCAGTATCAGGACGTAAAGCTTTATCCTAACATAATGGAAATAAGCGCGCGTCAGAGCTTTACTTTAAAGCAGGGTCAGTTAAAGGATGTTATAATCCAGACGATATTCGCGGTCGCGGACAATAACGACAGACTGCAGTTGAACGGAGCGTATTTTACGGTAGACAACGGATATATCCACGTCGTGGCGCTTGACGGTCTTAGATTTGCCGAAAGAATGATAAGAGACGAAAAGATAATAAAGACTAATATAGAAGTCGCGGCGGATACGGAAGTACAGTTCATAATACCTAAAAAATCGCTGTTTGAGGTGATAAAGCTGCTTGACGAGCCGGACGAGGAGATAACGGTAATCAAAGCGAGAAGGCACGTTATGTTTAAAATCAAGAACGTTACGTTCCATACGGCGCTGATAGACGGAGATTATATAGAATACAGACGTTTCATACCGAAAAACGAAACGACCAACGCTATAGTCAACACCGCCGAGCTGCGCGACAGTCTTGAAAGAGCGCTGTTCATAACCGAATATAAAGAAGCGGGAAGATTAAAAGCTCCGGTCAAACTTAATTTCTACGACGGAGTTTTGAATATCTCATCCGTTTCGTCGTCAAACAAGAGTACGGACGAGATATACGCGGACAAGACCGGCAACGATCTTGAAATAGGCTTCAACTGCAGGATGCTGCTCGACACGTTCAGAGTGCTTGACTGTGAAAAGATCTGTCTTAAACTGACAACTCCTTTGTCCGCCATGGCAATGGTGCCGGTAGATCCCTACGACGACTCGTTCTTATACTTCACGTTCCCGACAAGGATTACGGAGAACTTCTGATCGTGAAACTGCTTGAATGCGGCGTAAAAAATTTCAGAAACATAAAAGACGCAAAAATAAGCTTTACGGACGGCGTTAATCTCATAAAGGGAAACAACGCGCAGGGCAAAACGACGGTGCTTGAGGCAGCGTATATATTCGCAAGAGGCCGCTCGTTCCGCACCAACAAAGAAGCCGAGATAATAGCGTTTGACAGCGACACCGCGGATATAGAGATATACTACGAGGACAGACAGAGCAAAAACAAAATGTCCGCGCATTACGACAGAGAAGAAAAAAGAAAACTGTATAAAAACGGTATACAGATAAATCGCGCCTCGGAGTTTATAGGAAATTTTCGCGCCGTACTGTTCACGCCGGATCATCTGTCGCTTATAAAAAGCTCCGCGTCGGATCGAAGACTGTTTTTGGATATAGCGTTATCGCAGATAAACCCGAAATATATAGTACAGCTAAAAAAGTACAATCTTCTGCTCGCGGAGCGGAACGCGCTTTTAAAAGACAGGCGCGCGGAAGAAAAAGAGACGGAAATTCTGTTTGAGACGCTTGCCGAGCAGATGGCGCCGGTCGCCGCGTCCATAACGGCTCTGCGTAAAGAATACTGCAAAAGACTTAAAAAATACGTCGCCTCGTATTTTGAGCAGATGACGGCGGGTGTTGAAAACGCGGATACAGAATATGAAAGCTGCGTAACGGACAATGACGGGGCGTTAAGCGACGAAAAACTGATAACAGAGCTGTATTTAAAGAAATTTACGGAGAATATAGCGCGCGAGATCAACTTCAAAGGCTCGCTGTACGGCCCGCAGAAGGACGATATAGATATCAAACTAAACGGCTATTCTTCAAGAAAATACTGCTCGCAGGGTCAGCAGAGAAGTCTGGCGATAGCCTTGAAATTAGCGGAAGGCGATATTTCCGCCGATATTTCGGGCGAATATCCCGTATATCTGTTAGACGACGTATCGGGCGAGCTTGACAGCAAAAGAAACACGTTTTTCATGTCGCAGCTGAAGCAAAGACAGATAATAATAACCTCCTGCAATATGAAAAACAACAAAAAGTTTGATAACGTAATAACTATGAAAAACGGAGGCGTAGTGATATGATGTATCTTCACGCCGGAGCCGACACGGTGATAATGACGAAAAAGATCGTCGCCGTGTTCGATCTGGACTACGCCTCACAAAACAAAGACACGCTTGATTTTCTGCGGTGTGCGGAAAAAGAGGGGCGGCTCATAAACGTGACGAGCGAGCTGCCTAAAGCGTTTATATTAACGGAAGACGGAAACGTATATCTGACGCAGCTTTCATCACAGACGCTGCTCGGAAGAATTTTATAAAGAAACGGAATAAGAAAATGACGGAACCTAATTTAAACGAGTACAACGAAGAACAAATACAGGTGCTTAAAGGACTGGAGGCGGTACGCGTCCGCCCCGGTATGTATATAGGCACCACGTCGACGAACGGTCTTCATCACCTTGTAAACGAAATAGTGGACAACTCCATTGACGAGGCGATGGCGGGCTTCTGCGACACCGTTGAAGTGAATATCTATAAGGACGGTTCGCTTTCCGTGCGCGACAACGGGCGCGGCATACCGGCCGGTATAAACGCGGATACGGGCAGACCCACGCTGGAGGTCGTTTTCACGGTGCTTCACGCGGGCGGCAAATTCGGCGGCGGCGGATATAAGATATCCGGCGGTCTGCACGGCGTCGGCGCATCGGTCGTTAACGCTCTGTCCGAATGGATGGAGGTGGAAAACCGCCACGGCGGCAAGCTCTCGACCGAGCGTTTCGAGCGCGGCGAGGTCGCGCGCGACTTCAAAGAAATAGGCGACTGCGGAGAAGAGCACGGTCTGTACGTCCGCTTCAAGCCGGACGCGACTATATTTGAAGACGTTGTATTCGATTATGAAAAGATACTTAAACGTATGCGCGAGCAGGCGTTTTTGAACGCGGGCATAAAAATAATAGTGACAGACCTGCGCCACGAGGAGCCTTTGTCCGAGACGCTGCACTACGAGGGCGGTCTTAAATCGTACGTAGAGTATATAAACGAAAGAAAACACTGCGATATGCTCCATGACGATATAATTTACATCAAAGGCCAGAAGGGCGATATGACAGCCGAGATCGCAATGCAGTATAACACCGCCTACGACGAGATGATAATCAGCTTTGCAAACAACATGGCGACGATAGACGGCGGCATGCACGAAACGGGCTTCAAAACGGCGTTAACAAAAGTGACGACGCAGTACGCGAAGAAAATAAAGGTGTTAAAAGACAACGACAAGGACGTGTTTGACGGTTCCGACGTCCGCTCCGGTCTTACCGCCGTTATTTCCGTAAAGCTGCCCGACGCACAGTTTGAGTCCCAGACGAAAGCAAAGCTCGGCAACTCCGAGGTAAGAACTTTCGTAAACAACATAGTATCTACAAAGTTAGAAGAATTCTTTGAGGAAAATCCGGACACGGCGCGGCTTATAATTGATAAGATTTACGAGGAAAAATGCGCGTCCGAGAGGGCGAGACAGGCAAGAGACGAGAGCAGAAACAGAAAAGGCGCGCTTGAAAACTTCTCGCTGCCCGGAAAATTAGCGGACTGCCACGAGCGTTCCGTGGAGCTCACGGAGTTGTTCCTTGTAGAGGGTGACTCCGCAGGAGGCTCCGCGAAAGGCGGCAGAGACAGCAGATTCCAGGCGATACTCCCGCTGCGCGGCAAGATCTTAAACGTTGAGAAGTCAAGGCTTGACAAAGTTTACGCAAACCAGTCCGTTCTGCCCATTATACAGGCGCTCGGCTGCGGAATAGGCCCGGATTTTGATATAAACAAGTTAAGATACGGCAAGATAATCATAATGGCGGATGCCGACGTGGACGGCTCGCATATAAGGATACTGCTTTTAACGTTCTTCTACCGCTTCATGCGCGGACTTATAGAGGGCGGACACGTATATTCCGCAATGCCGCCGCTTTACAAGATAGTCAAGGGCAAAAACACGTATTACGCCTATAACGACGCGGACAGAGACAGGATAATAGAGGAAATAGGCGGCGCGGGACGCGTTGACAGATACAAGGGCTTGGGCGAAATGTCAAAGGACCAGCTGTGGGAGACGACGATGGACCCCGAGAACAGAACGATCATAAGGATGACGATAGAGGACGCAATGCAGTGCGACGAGATATTCTCCGCGCTGATGGGCGACAAGGTCGATCCCCGCCGCGAGTTCATAGAGCAGAACGCGAAGTTTGTCGAGAATATCGACGTTTAATTAAGAATTAAGACCTTTAATAAATAAGAAAGAATAAATAAAAAGAGAAAATGGAAGAAAATAAGAAATTATCCGAAGAAGTGATAGAGCTTCACGAAGCGCAGCTCGGCGAGGTCACGGGCGGTCTCTCTCCGGTACCCAACACGGGAAACTATATTGACGCTCTGACGAGTGCGGAAACCGTATGTACAAAGTGCGGACGCCCCTTTATATATTGGTATCATTGGATAGGAGGTATGCACGACGGACCG
>JAEEGK010008435.1_pt1 | contig 24334 bp, 13 predicted proteins | sample 8958771 | NCBI WGS metagenome assembly JAEEGK01 (sample SAMN16246547, study PRJNA631951) | gut metagenome | biome: gut microbiome; feature: rumen; material: SC-attached | host: Bos | place: Iran: Karaj | collected 2018-10
GGGTATAATATATATAATAAAAGTAATTACTTTCTTTTATTTATTTATTTATTTTTAAATATTAAAATTTGAAAAAAAAAAGTGAAAAATAAATTTAAATAAAAAAAATATTTTTTAATTTAAATTTTTAATTTATATAAATTAAAAATAATAAATTTTAAATTAAAATCAATTTATTAAAATTTAAATCTAGGAAATTAAAAAAAAAAATTAAAAAAAAAAAATAAATTCTATATAAAATTAAAATAAATAATTTAAAAAGATTATTTTATAAAATATAAATAAAATATTATAATTTCTTACTTCCAAAAACAATAACACAAGAATAACCATAAATCAAATGTTCACCTAATGAAATACCAACTTCTTGAAATCTTTCATCTAATATATTATTTCTATTTTGTTTTTCATGTCCATATTTATCAATAAGCATATTTATAACAATATATAGAGGATTATTTATTCCAAAATAAATATTTTCACCAAAATAATCAAAATTTTTATCAAATTTATAAATTCTATCTTTAACATTACTTTTATCTGTTCCAATATGTCCAGTTGTCCCATTCATACATAAATCATTATTATGTTTTTTTGCAGCATTCTTTAAAGCAATATTTGATGAAAGTTCAGGTAAAGATGAATAATCTTTCATTATTTTAATTATATCTTCATTTTCATCTACAAAATATAAAAAATCTTTTGAAAATTGAAAAGGTTCAATTCTTGCCATATTTATATATCTAAATATTTTTTCTTCATCATTTTCATTATTATCATTATATAATCCTTTTAATTTATAATGACATAATTTTGATATTTCATCAAAATTCATAATTTTTCCTCCTTTTATTTCTAATTTAATTGAACCTTTTAATTGATAATTCGGAATATCATTTAAATCTAAATTACAAGATAATAAAATAGTACCTGGACTTTCACTTATAAAATTATATTTATTTGAATTTATTTGATGGAGAATTTGACTTGAAGATATTCGACAAAAAAGACATCCTAAATTATATTCATTATATTTATAATTTGTATATCCATTATAATTTGTTAATTCTTCATTTATAAATGACCATGTTTTTTCTTCACTATGTTTTATTGTTATTTCTATTTTTTCATCTTCTTTTACAAAAATAGGTAGTTCTTTTTCTCCTATTGATGCTTCAAAGTTTATAATGTAAATATTTGAATTGTTATTATTTACTATAGTAACTAATAGTTTATTACTTTTTATATTCATATTCTCTGAATTTGATATTTTTTTCTTTCCATTTTTTAATAGGTTTGATTTTATTATAGGTTGATTAAATGTTTCATTTAAATCTTCTTTGTTATTTATTTTTGGTTCTTTTTTTTTTGATTGGGAAATGCTACTATTTGGTACTACTTCTTCATTATCATTTTTATTTTGTGAATTACATACTCCCATTATTATTTAATTAAATTTGAATATATTAATGTTATTATTAAATAGAATAATATATAAATAATATTTTTTATTAATTAATTAATTATATTTTTAATTTTTAATTTAAATAATTTTATTTAATAATATATACATATAAGATAAAAAATGGTTAATTAAAATTAATCATTTAATCTATCTTAATAAAAATATTATCAAATTTAATTTAATTTTTATGAAAATAAAAATCAAAAAGCTTAATTATTTAAAATAATCAAATATAATTTTTTCTTTTAAATTTTTAATAATATTATAATTTTAATATATACATTTATAAAATTAATTAAAAAACTCATAATTTATACATTTTACCAATAAATTTGAGTAAACTAAGTTAAATTTTATCACAAAGAAAAAAAATTAACTATCCTCCACAAAATATGAATGAAATAATTAAAAAATCTTATTATTTTTTCAAAATAAAAACAATGCAATCCAAAAAATTAAAAAAACTAATTTTCCCTGTTCTCATAAGAAAATTCTAAAAAATGAAAAAAAAATAATAAAATAATACAAAAGGGAAAAGATTTGTCTTCTTTACCTAAATAATAAATTATAAATGGGGGATAAACCAAAAGAAAAAATATTTTTAATCAAAAAGGTAATAAATCAAAAAAAATGGACAAAAGAAGAAGATTTAGATTTAATAAACCTTGTTCAAAATTACAAAGGTAAAAAATGGAAAGAAGTAGCATCATATTTTCATAATAAAACACCACTTCAATGTTTTAGTAGATATAAAAGAATAAAACCAGGAATAAATAAAGGAACTTGGAAGAAAGATGAAGACAATTTAATAATAAGTTTAATTGAAAAATATGGTAAATCTTGGTCAAAAATTAGTAAAATTATACAAACTAGAAATGGAAAACAAATTAGAGATAGATATACAAATGTTTTAGCTCCAAATATTAATAAAAATAAATTTTCAGTTGATGAAGATAAACTTCTTATTCAATTATATCAAAAATTTGGTGCTAAATGGTCAAAAATTCATACTTTTTTTAAAAATAGAACTACAGATATGATTAAAAATAGATTTCATTCTTCTCTTAAAAAAAAATATGATGATTATATAAATAATGGTAATAAATTTAATAAAGATTTTATTAATAAAAATTATCCTACTGCTTTGACTGAATCTAGTACTTTATCTAATAATAATTTAAAGGAATCTTCGACAATTTCTAAATTGTCGTATCAAAATAATTTTGTTAAAAATGAAAAAGATGATAAAAAAAATTTAGATCTTCAAAATAATTTTTTATGTAATAATAATAATGAACTTTTTTATATTCCTTTTGATGAAGATGGAGAATATTAAATAAGATTTATAATTAATGCTATTATCTTCATAATAGCACTTTAATTTTTAGCTTATTTTAATAAAATTATTCATATTGTATGTATTTATTTGCTTGTTTCTTACATTAATAGTAAAAAATATAAATATAATTGATTTGTTTCTTTACTATGACATTTTGATGAGAAATGTACAATATGGATATATTCTTTATTTTTATTTTTATTAAACTAAATGATTTTAATTTGTATTTGGTATTAGTGTAATTTTTATCGATAATAAACATAGAATTTAGAAAATTTAATATAAATTAATATAAAAATTTTTCATTTTAAATTTATTTGTAGAAATATAACATTTTTTCATTTTTTCATAAAGGCATTTAATAAGATAATTTCTAAAATACTTTATTTTATTATATTTGAATCAATTTGTTTTTGTTTAAATATTTAAATTTCTTTTTCAATCAATTTTTCCGTTTGAAAATATTATTATAAATTAAATTATTATTTTTTTAATTAATTTATTTTTAATTATTTTATTTTTAAAATAAATAATAATTAATTAAAATTAAATTAAATTAAAATAAAAAAAATAAAATAAAAAATAAATTAATAAACATAATAAGAAAAATAATTATAACTAAAACTTCATAAAAAAAAAATAAAAAATAAATTCCCTTTCACAAAAAATAAAAAAAAATGTCAGATGACTCAGAAAAAAAAAGAGCTTTAATCCAAAGAGAAATCCTTGATAAAAAATATGACATAACAGAATTTGAAGAATTTTTAAAAAAAGAAACAGGTTTAGAAGAAATAAACATGTCAACATGGTCATTAGAAAATATAGAAAAATACGTAAAAGCATTTCAAGAATCTTTATCAAATTCAATATTAACAACAAAAACAGAATATATAAATATAGATTATTCAAAAAAAAAAACAGTCCATTTTCAACAAAATGAAAATGAAAAAGAAAAAAAAGAATCATCATCAGATACAATAATGACAAAAATTCTTCCAAGAAATAAATTAACAGAAATTCAAAATTTAACAATAGATATAACAAAATATTCAAAAATAAATACAGGATTATTTTTTAGTGAATATACATTAACAATTGAAGTAAAAGAATTAGGATCAAAAGTCGAAAGAACATTTTCAGATTTTTCATGGTTAAAAAAAACATTAGAAATATTTTATCCAACTGCGTATGTTCCACCAGTACCAAAAATACCTTTTTTTCATAAAACAACTGATGAATATTTAAAAAGAAAATTAAGATATTTTAATAAATTTTTAATATGTTTATCTCAAAATGTTTTAATAAGATCTACTCCAGTTTTTTCTGATTTTTTAACTGCAAATGAAGAAGAATTAAATAATGCTAAAGAAACTTATAATAATGAAGAACCACCAACTACTATTAAGAAATATATGACTTTAAATGGTATTGTTAGTATTGAAACTGGGAAAGATAAAGATGATCTTTGTGAAAAAATTAAAAATTCAATTATAAAGAAAAATGAAGCTTTTTATTGTTTAAATAAAGCACTTAAAGAATTAGTTATTCAATTTGAAGAACTTACTGAAAAAATGAGTGAAGTTAGTCAATCTTTTTTAAAATTATCTAATTCTTTTAATGATAATATTGGAATTAAAAATATTTTAAATAATTATAAAGTTATTACTCAAACTTGGAGTGAAGGTTATAAAAAACAAAAAGAAATTTTTCAAATTGAATTTAAAGAATTTTTTAAATGTATTTATTCATATACTTCTGATTATATGAGATTTTATAAAGATTATGATAATGCAAAATATGATTTTATGACACAATATTTAAGTTATGATGATATTAATAATATTAAAAAAATTGAACAGAAAGAATTAAATAAATTAAGAAAGAGATATGGTTTTTGTTTAAATAGATTAATTTCTGAATATGATATATTTATTAATGTTATTATTGCAGGTGAATTTAGAAATCATTTAGAAAAATTAAATGAAAAAAAAGAAATTTTATTCCAAGATTTTCAAAATTGTATTCATTTATTTGATGAAAATATAGGAAGTTTAGAATTATCAATGGAAGGTCAATAAATATATATTTAATTTAATATTATTTAAACAATATTAATTTAATAAAATATTTAAAATGTAAAAAAAAAATATTACTTTATATAATATAATAAAAATATATAAAAAAAACTATATAAAAAAAAATATTTTTTTCAAAATTTAACTACCACAACAATGAGAATTAGCATTATTATCTCTAATTATATTAGAACTATCAATAACAACAGTATCATCTTCATCATTTTCTTCATCAAAATTAGGTTTTAAAGTAACATATTCTTTATATAATAATTTAGCAGCTTCAATAAAAATTTCTTTAGTATTAAATCCAGATTTTGCAGAAGCTTCCATAAATAAATCAAAATCATATTCTTGTTTAATTTTCTCTGCTTCTTCTTTACTTATTTCTCTTTCTTCTTCTAAATCAACTTTATTCCCAATTAAAAATATTTTAATATCAGGATTTGAATTTTCTTTCATATCTTTAATCCAATTTTCAACATCATCAAAACTCTTTTTACTAAAAAATTAAACAAATTAAATAAAATTATTAAAAAAAAAATAAAAATGTGTTTTACTCATTTATAGCATAAACAATTAAAGCTAATGAACTATTTCTATAAAAATTGGATATTAATGATCTATACATTTCTTGACCACAAGTATCCCAAATTTGTAATCTAATAACTTTACCATCTATTTTACATATAAAACCAAAAAATTCAAATCCTACTGTTGCTAAATAATTATTTTGAAATGTATTTTTTGTTGCTTTTATTGATAAACATGATTTACCAACTCCTAATTTTATTATATTTTTTTTATTATATTTTTTTAATTTTTTTACCTGGATTTCCTATTATTATTAATTTAAATGACATGTCAAATGTTGGAAAATCTTCTGGGAGAATTTCATAATTATTAATATTTGAATCCATTTTTATTTTAAAATTATTTTTTTTTATTAGTGATAATAATTAAATTTAATTTATATTAAATTAATAACCTTATATTTTTTTTATTTTTATTATTTTTTCTTTTTTATTATTGCTCTTCTTATATTATAAATTTGTTTAATTGGTAATTTTACAGATGGAATTATTTTTGGTTTAGATTTAAAAGATATTTCTTCTTTTGAAGTAGAAATTTCTTGATTCTCATTTTCATTTTCAATTTTATTTCCTTGATTTAAATTAATAACAAAATCATTATTACTATAATTATTACTAATATTATTACTATCATGAATACTACTATTATCAATAAAAGATTCTGCTTTTTCTATTAATTCATTTTGATCAGGTAAATTAAATGCTTGAATCATATCAAATTGAAAATCTTGTGGTGAAATAATAACATTTTCATTATTATTAATTGCATTTTTTATATTTTGCATTTTATATTTTGAATTATCTGCTTTATTAAGTTCATTTTTTAAATTATTTTTATCTACTAATTTTCTTTGTTTATTAATTGTTATTATACAATATCTTGGAGAAATATTTGCATAATTAAGATTATTTATATTAATTTGATGTTCTACTCCTTTTACATCTACAATTTTATAATTTTCTCTTTGGAAATATTTTTCATTTAAATTTGGATCATTATTATATTTTTGAATATCTAAATTAATATCATTTATATTTTTATAAAACACATACATTGGTTGATTATTAATATCATTTATTAAAATAATATCTGAATTATCATTTTGTTGATTTGCAATTTGTCTTTTAATTAATAAATCTTTCATGAAATTTACTTCTGGTTGATTAGGAAGATTTACTATATTATTCTTATCTTGATTAATTACAATATTTTTTAGTTTAATTGGAATTTTATTATTATTATTAAATTCAGTAAAATTATACGGCTCATCAATAAATTCATTATGTGGATTATTTAAATCTTGATTATTTATATAATATAATTTATTATTTTCTGAATTTATTATTGGAATATATTCATTATTATTTAAATCAAGATTATTTATATTTTTTTTAGATACATAAATTTTTTCTCCATTTAAATTTGGAATTTCATATCTATCAATTAAATTAGGATCATTTTTTATTAAAGAAATATATTCTTTTCTTATTAAATTATTATTTCCATTTTCATCTATTACATTTATTAAAGTTTTATTATAATCAATATTATTTTTAATATCATCAATATAATCATGATTTTGTTTTTCTAAATTATAATAATTATCATTTAATTGAGAAACTTTAACAGAATTTTTTTTTGCTTTAAAATTGCTATTCCTAAAATCTTCTAAATTTATTTCATCATTATTATCCTTAATACTATTTTCAATATCATTTTTCTTAATGAATCTTTTTCTTTTATTATCTATAATTTCAGGTTCTTCAATATCAATTTCAACAAAAGTAGGATATTCGTTAACTTTTTTAGCATCAGCTTTAGTTATTTTAACATATTTATTAATAGGTTCATTCTGAGATTGAATAGAAATAACATCAAATTCATTTTTGTTTGTTTTATCATTATTAATTGAATCAATTATATTTTTTGGTATTAAATTTTCTCCAATTTTAACTAAAATTAAAGGATTTTCTAACATATGTTTTATATTTTCATTTGCTGGATTATTATTTAAATCTTTTGGTTGATTTGGTAAAATTTCATTTTCAATTTTAGATATATTTATATTTGATATATCAATTTCTTCTTCATTTCCTTCATATCCTTTTACTATTTGATTATTTTCAGAATTTGGATTTTTTAATATATCTTTTATATATTTTTTTTGGAGAATTATTTTTTTATTTTTTGTTGGTTCTTCTATTAAAATATATTGATTTTCTTCTGATAAAGGAATTGATTTTAATTCTTTTTTTGATACATTTATATTTTTTTTTGTTAAATATTCTGGAGTTATGTAAATGTCATTATTATCTGGATTGTTTATAATTGTGTTAAATAATGATGAATTTATTAATTTATTTTGTTTTATTTCAATTAATGTATTTGAATTTGGATCATCTATTTCTGATAATAAATTATTTTTTTTTTCTGTTAATAATTTCTCATTTTCTAATTTTTCTTTATCTTCTTTTTCTTTAATTTCTTTTTCTAGTTTTTCTTTATCTTCTTTTTCTTTAATTTCTTTTTCTAGTTTTTCTTTATCTTCTTTTTCTTTCATTTCTTTTTCTAGTTTTTCTTTATCTTCTTTTTCTTTTTCTTCACTTTGAATAGGTAATTCTGTAATTTCTTTTTGCTTTATAATATCAATATTTAATGGTATAATTTCATTGTTTTTTTTATCAGGAAATTTACTATCAATTTCATATTTTCCTTTTATATTATTTTCATTATCAAAAATTGTTTTTAAATCCAATTTTTTAACTAAAAGAACATCTCCATTATTATTTTTAATTTGAATATAATCATTTTCAGATTTACTATCTTTAATATTATCTTTAGGAATTAAAACATTTTTATTATCAATATCAATAATATCATAATTATTAATAGTATTATTTGGATAATTTTTAATTAAATTAATATAAACTTTCCTAATAAAAACATCATTTCCATTTTTATCTTTTACTAAAATAAATAAATTATTATCAATATTTAAATTATCATTAATTTCTTTTTTCTTATCATTTATTTTTTTATTTAAATCATCTAATAAATTTGAAGCTTCATTAAAAGCAAATTCAATATCATCAATATTATTTTTTTCCATTTTTTCAGAAATATCATAACCAATAGTAAAATTTCTAATAGCATTATTTTTATTATTTTTTACATTTTCTATTGCATTTAATCGATTTGCTTTTCTTGATAATTTTTTAATTTTTTTTTTTCTTATTTCATCATCTCCTTTAAATTGTTTGATTTGTAAAAAATCTGGTAAATCATAAAAATCAAAACCAGCAAGACTTAAAATTTTTTTAATTGAATAATCACATATTATAATATCTCCATTAATATTATATACTAAATAATTATCAATTAATCTTTTTATTTTTGGATCTAAACTTTTAATTTTTTTTTTCTTATTTGTTAAATATTCATATGATATTGTTGTAATAATAATTTCCATATATGTTAAACTTTGAATAAAATCATCTCCAGCTAATTTCATTATTTTTCTTAAAGAATTATTTGGTAATTGAATTTGATATTTAAATTTTTCTTCATCTTCTAAATTTGAATATTCTGGTGTTATTACATAAAAATATTTTGTTATTTCTAATAACTTTTTATATTCATCTGGTGCATTATAATTTGTTAATGTTTCGGTTTGTGTTTCATAATTTACTGTTTGAGATACTGTTAAAAATTTAATGTAATTTACTAATAATTCTAAAGGAGTATTCATTTGATTTAAAATTTTTTTATATGATGAAAATTTTAATATAATTGGATTATCAATTTCTAAATTTGTTATTTTTAAATTATCATGTTTCTCTAAAAAAGTAATAAATTTATTTGTCTCATCATTTGATATCATTTTATATTCACTATAACGATTTTCAACTTCAGTTATTTGTTCTTCACCTGACATTTAACTATTAAAATTTTATTATATTATATTTAAATAAATATTAAAAATTAATTACATCTAAATAGAAATATGATATACAGGATAAAGAAAAGATATATTTATATTATATACTCTTTTCCACAACTTTTATATTAAAATTTTATGTATCAATGATTATATTAGCATATTTATTACTTAGTCCTATAAGTTTGTATTTAATATTTTCTTTATATTATAAAAATAAAACAATAATAAGCAATTAAAGTTTTTCATTAATATAAAATGCATTTAATATAAATTAAATAATAATAATAAAGAATATATTGTATATTAAAAGATAATATATTAAAAATAAAAAATAGAAGCATTAAATAATTTAAAATAATCTAACTTCATTTTCATAATAAGTTTTACATTTATTATTTTTTATTTAATCATTTTTTCATTTTAATTTTCATATTCTTTTCTATATAACCTAATGAAATTTTTGATATTTTTCTTAATCGAATTTTTTAATTTTTATTATTTTTCTTAATTCGATCAATTTTTATTTTTAAGATTGAATTTTTTTATATAGATAAGAAAAAATTGAATTAAAAACTAAAATTTTAACTAACTTCAATTTTTAATTTATATTATTAATTTTCTAATAAATTATTATCTGAATATATTTTAATCTTTAAATTATTGAAATTTTTTAAGATTATAAAAAATACTTTCCCTCAATTTTATTTCATTTTTTTAAAAATACAAAATTTTCAATTTAAATTTTCCAATAAGATTTCAAAAAATTTATATTTTCAAAATATATTTTAATAAATATAACTCTAAAAATTTTTTTTATTTTGGATTTAAAATTAAAAAATGGGATGTTCAGGTTACCCTCCAATAAAACAATATTCATTAAAATATAATTTAACCAAAAATACAAAAGATGTATCATCAATAATAGAACTTCCATCAGGAAACATATTAACAGCAGGGGCACATGGAATATTATATATATGGAATAAGGAATATAATGAAATAATTCAAACAATAAGAGCTCATTTTAAATATATACCAGATTTACTATTATTTAATGAAAGATTATTAATATCAATAAGTGAAGAATGTATTGTTCGAATTTGGAAAATTGAAGATAAAATTAAAATGATTGGTGAATCTGAAATAAGTTATAATCCTTTAAATATAAGAAAAATAACAAGTAAATATATTGCAATTGGTTCTTCCTTAGGAATTAAAGTTTATAAATTTAAAATAAGTGATAATGTTTATTTAATGGAAGAAATTAATTTTTTTCCACAAAATACTGAAGTTAATGCTATTTGTGTTATTAAAGATGGAAGAATTGCAATTAATTCTTTATATCAAATTTTACTTTGGGATTATACAATTGTAAAAAAAAAAGATTTTAATAAATCTTTTTGTTATCTTAAAGGACATAATAGAAGTGTTAAATGTTTATTATTATTAAAAAATGGAAATTTAATTTCTGGAGGAGAAGATAAAAAAATTATTATTTGGAATACTAAAAAAAAAGAAATAATTAATGAATTAAATCAACATAAAGGTCCTGTTTTAAGTTTATATCAATTAAAAGAAGGTAATTTAGTTTCTGGAGAAAAATTTTCTTTAATTTATATTTGGAGTTTAGATTTTAGTTGTGTTTTACAAACTTTAATTGAAAATGGTTCTATTATTAGATTTTATCAATTAAGAACTTTGGAATTATGTTCTATTTCTACTGATAGTGAAATTAAAATTTGGAGTTATTAAGTTTTTTTGTTAATTGTTTTTGTTTATTTTATTTATTTTTCTTTTGTTTTTTTTTTTGTAAATTATTTTTAAATTAAAAATTAAAATTGTTTTTAATTAAATATGAATAAACTTATAAATGATTTTATTGAATATTTATATAATATAGGATTTTTGTCTAATGGTTCTTTAGGGAAATTTATTGCAATGAATTCAACTAGAAATGATAATTTAAATATCGAAGAAAGTTTTATTGAACAAATGAAAAAAAGCCTTGTTAATTTTATATATAATTTAAATAATGAACAAAAGTATATTTTTACAGAAAATATTGTTAAAAAATTTCTTTCAAGAATTAAAGGTGAAAAAATTAAAAAGTTAAAAGAAATTATTTTAATTATGTCAAGAGTTAAATGTTATGATTTAAAAAGTTATTTATTAAAATGGATGAAAAAATGTAGAAAAAAAGGAATTCCTATTGCAATAAAAAGAATACCAGTCAAAAATAATTTTAAAATAACAACAAAAAAAAAAAACAATTTTAATAAAAAAAATATTTTAATCAATACTAAAAACATAATTAATTTAAAAAGAAATAAAACAGAAATAAATATTTTCAAAAATAAAGCAGAAAATAATATCAATAACAACAAAAATAATAAGAATAATGATTTTTTCATAATAGAAAATAATATACTTAATAATAAAAAATTAAATGAAATCAATACAAGAAATTATCAAATATTATCAGAAACTAATATAATTAATAATCAATTATCAAAGGAAAATAATTTACAAAATAATAACATTTCATCAGAAAATATATTTTCAAATAATAAAAATAAAAACACAAACTCACATGAAAAACACAATTCAAATCTATCAATAAAAACAGAAACATCAAACACAAATAAATCAATAATAGAATTTGTTCCTATTAAAAATAAAATATTTTTCAATTATAAAAAAGAAAAAAAAATATATCATCCATTACTTGAAACATTTTATGAAAGACAAAACTCATTATTAAAAAGACGTAGAGAATATATTCAAAATAAATCTTTTGATAAAGAATTAAATTTATCGAATTCATGTACATTTATTCCAGAATTAAATGAAGTTACACGTCATTTAACTCATTCTAATTCTTATACTCCAATTCATATTAGATTATTTAATGATAGTAAATATAGAATTTTAACTCAAAATAATATTCAATCAAAAGAAAATGAAAGAATAAAAAACAATGCTAATAGAAATTTATATAAAGTTGATCGTTTTAAAATTGAACAATTATATAATGAATATAAAGAAAGGAAATTATTTAAAAAAAATTTACAAAGAAGATTTGATAAGGAAAATGGAATTACTTATAAACCTTTTGTTCCACATGATAAATATTTTAAAAATATTAATTCTACTTTTATGGAAAGAGAAAAAAATTATATTAATGATAAAGAAGAAAATATTGTTAATTATAACAAAGAATTTAAAAATAATCAAATTTCTAATTTAGTTGGTTATGATAGATGGAAAGATAAAAATAGAGATGAAATTATAAATGAGGTTTTAGAAAGATTATATTTAAATGAAACTGCTAGTAAAAAGTTAAAAAAAAGAAATAAAGTTGTAAGAAAATCTTCTTTTGAAACTTGTTCTAGTTCTTATAAAAAAAAAATTGGATATAGTTTTTCTAGTCAAAATTATAATTGTAATTAAAAAAAAAGATATTTTTTTTTTTGTTATATGATTATAATTCTTTTTTTATTATTAATTTAATAATTATAAAAATAAAATAATAAATTATATATTATTATATAAAAATAATTTTTGTATTTTTCTTTTATTTATTAAAAAAATTATTACATAAAATTAATAATTATACAAATCAATAAAAAAAGAAAAAATTTTTTTTTAATAGATTATTAATTAAATAAAAAATGAAAAATAAATTATGGGATGTGCAAGTTCAAATTATTTTAATGAAAATGATAACGATTTACCAAGAGATGATTATTTCACAAGAGCAATGTATTTAAGTAAAAAATTAAACAAAGAAGAAAAATACAAAAAAGAAAAAGAAGAAAATGAAAAGAAAAAACAAAAAAATGAAGAAGAAGAAGAAGAAGAAGAAAATGAAGAAGAAGAAGAAGATGAATATATAAAAAATAAAAAAAAAAAGAAAAAATATGGTAAATATGATTATCAAAGTGATTTATCAAATAGAATAGGTCCAAAAAGTTATTTTGATAATTTAATAGAAAATGAAATACCTTATATGGATTTTGGATTAGTTGCAAATAAAAAAGAAATTGATGAGGAAATGATAAAAAAAGAAGGTGTTGAAAAAATAGAAAATGAAGAAGAAGAAGATGAAGAAGATGATGATTATTATTATATTAAAAATAATTTTAAAATAAAAGATTCAGAAAAAAATTCAATTAAAGAAGATAATGAAACTTTTATTGAATTTTTAGCTGATATAAATGAGATAAATGTAATTATAATAGGAGAAGAAAATTCAGGAAAAACTTCTTTTATTGAAAAATATACAAAAGATTCTTTTAATAAAAATCATATGAGAACAGATTATATAAAAGAAAATAAAGATATTATATATAAAAATGATGGAAAAGATATTTTAGTTAATTTAATTGATACTCCTCCATTAACAAAAATAGGAGAAAAAATTGATATTATACAAAAAGAAATTTATAGAAGTCATTGTATTATTTATATTGTTAATTTAACTCATGAAATTCCAACTTTACCTTTATCTTTAACTTTTTGTACTTTAGATTTTAATAAAAAACAAACTATTTTAGTTTTAGGAAATAAATCTGATATAAAAAAAAATATTGTTCATGAAAATATGAAAATTTTGGAAGATTTTTGTAAAGAAAGAAAATTTAATTATGAGTCTATTTCTTGTAAAGAAGATTCTAAAGAAGATATTACTAATATTATTGATACAAAATTATTTGAAGTTTATTTTAAGAGATATGAAGGATTTGATACTGAAAGTAGTAAAAAAAGTTTTAGTAAAAAAAGTAAAAGTAAAAATTCTGTTAATAATGAAGAAAAAAGTGAATCAAAATTTAGTAAAAAATCTAAAAATTCTTTTCATAATTCTAAAAATAATTCTGATAAAGATAATAAGGTGAAATTTAATACTCCAATTAAAGAAATTTCTGGAAGAAATTCTAATAATGAAGAGTCAATTAAAAGTAATTTAAAAAAAGAATCTGGTAAAATTCAGCAAAAAGATTTTCTATTAAAGAATTTAACAATGTCTATTAGAGATAAAAAAATGAGAACTATTAAAGAAGAAGATGAGAAAGAATCAAATGAAAAAAATTAAGTATTAATTATTAAAATAAATATATTATTTTATAATTAAAATATTTTATTTTAGTTTTAATTAAATGAAAAAATGGAAAAGTAATTCAGAAGAAGAAAGTGATTCTTCTTCATTTGATAATAATTTAGGAATAAATGAAATAAATGAAGATGAATATGATAATATTCCATATAATTTAGATAATAATTTACAAAAAGACTTTTCAAAAAATAAAAAATATAAAACAAATCAAAATACAAAAGTAACAATTTTATCAAAGCCAGTAAAAAATAATGAAGAGAAAGTAATATCAGAAATATCAAAAAATGAAATAAAAAAAAATGTAAGTTTAAATAAAAATGATAAATTAGAAAAAAATTTATCTGAAAAATACGGAAAAGGATTTAAATTATTAAAAATGGCTGGTTATAAAATTGGAAGTGGATTAGGAAAAACTGAACAAGGAATAACTGATCCAATACAAGTTCAAATGAAAAAAGGTAAAAGTGGTATTAAAAAAGGGGAAGAATATTTTAATCCTATTGAAAATGATAAAAATAATAATTTTATTTTAGGAAAAAAAAGAAATTATGATATTGAAGAAATTAAAATATTAGAAGAAGAATTTAAAAATTTTGAAAATATTATTTTTGAATATCAAAAAAATCCTTTTAATGATTCTTTATTTAAAAAATTAATTGAAAATAATTCTTATAATGAGAAGAATAAATTTAAAAAAAGAAAAGAAGAAAAAAGAATTAATTATCGAAAAATTATAGATTTAGATATTGAAAAAAGAAAAGAATTAATATCAAATTTTATTAATTTAACTAGGGAAAAAATTAAAGATTATTTAATCAAATTTTATTCAATGAATAATCATAAACAAATATATCAAAAAATAAATCAAAATTCATTTAATGAAACAGAAAAATTAGAATTAATGTCTTCAAATAAATTAAATTTTTTAAGAAAATTAAATGATAAAAATATGAATTATCCATATGATAATTCACTAAAATCAATAAGGGATTATATAAAATTATATATAGATTTATTAAAAAATAATGAAATTCTATATAAATATTCATATAATTCATTAACACAATATTGTATTAAAATGACTATTAAAAGTTTTAATGATAATAATTTTAATATATATCAAATATTATCAGAAGAGAATTCTAATCAAATAATTTTATTATGTAAAGATATACAAAATTTATTAAAATTAACTTATGATTCAAATAATATAAATGATGAAGATGATTTAAATATTTTAGGAAAATATAATGAAGAAAAAATTATTTTTCCAATTGAAAAAAGTGACAAATATTATGCAATGTTTTTATATAAAATTCTATTAAATAATTTTATTCAAATTATTCAATATCATTGGAATGTTAAAGAATATCATCCTTTAGTTTCTTTTTTTATATTATATAAAGATGTTATTCCAAAATATTTTATTAATTATTTAAGTGAAATTATTTCAAATAAAATATTAAAATTTTTACATTCTTCATATAAATTCAAACCACAATATTCAGAACAATTAAATATTCATTTTTGGATTCATCCTTTATTAGATATAATATCATATGATTCAATTAATAAAATTATTATTTTTTTAGAAAATAATATTGAAAATGAAATTATTGATTGGAATATTGATGATGAATTACAATTATCAAATTTAATAAAATTATTAAACCCATGGAAAAAAATATTTGAAGATAAATTTTGGGTATGTATTAATGAAAAATATTTTATTCCAAAATTAAAATTCATTTTAAAAAATAGTAAATTAAATATTGAAAATCCAGATTCAAAACAATTAAATCCTATTTTTATTTTAAATAGTGAAAATTATATATCCACTTCTAAAACAATTGAAATGTTAAGAAAATATTTTTTCCCAAAATTCTTAAAAAAAATTGATAATTTTCTCTATTTAAAAAACACAAATGAAAATATAGAAACAGTAAAAAAATGTTATGAATTCTACAAAGAAATAATACCAAAATTCATAATTGAAAATGATGAAATTCAAAAATTATTAAAAGACTCATTAATACTAATATATAATTATTATAAAAAATTAAAATAAATAAAAAAAAACTCATTATAAAATTTTATAAAACAAAAAAAAAACTCAATAAAAAAAATGTCAAAATTAGCATCTCGAAAACAAGAAAAATTTGGTGATTATATAATTCGTAGAACAATAGGAAAAGGTACATTTAGTAAAGTAAAACTAGGAATAAATTCAAAAAATAATAAAATAGTAGCAATAAAAATTTTAGAAAAATCAAAAATAAAAGAAAAAGAAGATTTAGAAAGAATAATAAGAGAAATGGCAATATTAAAAAATTTTAATCACCCAAACGTAATTCAAACATATGAAATACACGAAACAGAAGAATCATATTTAATAATAATGGAATATTGTGAAGGAGGAGAATTATTTAATTACATAGTAAAAAAAGATAAATTATCAGAAGAAGAAAGTTCATTTTTTTTTTATCAAATTGTAAATGGATTAGAATATATTCATTCAAAAGGAATAATTCATAGAGATTTAAAACCAGAAAATTTATTATTAACATCAAATCATAAATTAAAAATAATTGATTTTGGTTTATCAAATTTTTTCAATGGAAAAAAATTATTATCTACTCCTTGTGGAAGTCCTTGTTATGCTTCTCCTGAAATGGTTTCTGGTGAAAATTATAATGGTTTTTACTCTGATATTTGGGCTTTGGGTATTATTTTATTTGCTATGACTTGTGGTTATTTACCTTTTGAAGATAAGGATAATGAAGTTTTATTTCAAAAAATTATTAATTGTGATATTGAATTACCTGAACATTTATCTTTTTTATGTAAAGATTTAATTATGAAAATTTTAAATACTGAACCTCAAGAAAGAATTAAAATTAAAGATATTAAAAAACATAAATTTTATTTAATGGGAAAAAAAATTTATGAAGATAAGTTTAAAAATGAAAATGATAATAATAATTTGGAAAATTATTTTAGTAATGTTCTTACTACCAATAATAGTAATAATACTAATAATAATAGTAATATTATTACTCAACATATTCCTACTAAACCAATTTTAACTGATTATAATCTTGAATTAAATGGATATAATTTATATAATGATTATTTTAAAAATGGGAAAATTATGCTAAAAAATAAACCTATGAAAATAAAAAGAAGAAGAAAATTAAATGAATTGAATAATGATATTAAATATTTATTTCCTAATAATAAATTTTTTAATAGTCAAAATATTAGTGTTAATAGTTCGAATCATAATAAATCTAAAATTAGTAGTTTGATTTCTGATTATGAAATTTCTGATTATGCAAAAACAATAACAAGTAATAATAAAAGAAATAAAGAACTTAATTTATTTAAAATAAATCTTCATAGAAAAACAGATAAAAATAATCTTTTTAGACCACATCATCAATATCTTTTAAATCAAAATATTAATTCTAATAATCCAATAAAAATAAATAAATCTTTTTTTAATATGATTCCTCTTTCTTTTAATTCTCCAACAACTGAAAAAATTACTCAAAGAATTATTAATAATCAAACAATTTCTGCTGCTTCTCAAAGAAAAAATTTTTCATTACCATCAATTTATAGAAAAGAAAGAAGTTTAAATATTCATTTAGCTAATAAATATCCTTTAAGAGTAGATGATAATTTAATAAATAAACAAATGTTAAAATTTAATTTAGAAAAACAAAAAAATGTTTAATTGGGTATAATATATATAATAAAAGTAATTACTTTCTTTTATTTATTTATTTATTTTTAAGTATTAAAATTTGAAAAAAAAAGTGAAAAATAAATTTAAAATAAAAAAATATTTTTTTAATTTAAATTTTTAATTTATATAACTTAAATGTCAGTAGAAATTTATCTTCCAAAAAAACATGAAAACATAGAAACACAAAAAATAACAGAAAAACAAGATAAATATATAGGATTATATAATCAAGGAAATACATGTTATTTAAACTCTTTACTTCAAACTTTATTTATGACACCTCAATTTCGTTCAATTATATTAAACTTTGAATATAATTCTAAAATTCATGTTGAAAAAAAAGATTGTATTCCTTATCAATTAAGTAAATTATTTGCAAGACTTCAATTAAAATTACGTAATTGTGAAGATACAAAAAATTTAACTAAATCTTTTCAATGGTTTCATAATGAAGAAAATGAACAAAATGATATTCAAGAACTAATTCATATATTATTTGATGCTTTAAATAATTCTGATATTAATTTACTTTTTCAAGGAGAAATGGAAAATGTTATTAAATGTAATGAATGTGAAAATAAATCTATTCATAAAGAAAATTTTATTGATTTATCAATTCCTGTTAAATTCAATAAAAAAATTATTGAGTCTTTAAATAAGAGTTTTGAACAATTTTTTTCTATTGAATTATTAAAAGATGATAATATGTATCAATGTGATAAATGTAATAAAAAAGTAATTGGAGAAAAATATTGTTCAATAAATAAATTACCAAAAATTTTAATATTAGCTTTAAATAGATTTGAATATGATTATATTCATCAAATGAAAAAAAAAATAAATACAAAATTTGATTTTCCTGATAAAATAACAGAAATAAATAATATGAAAATTAATTATAATTTATATTCTATTATTGTTCATTGTGGAAGTGCAATGGGAGGACATTATTATTCTTTAATTAAATCTTTTGAAGATAATAAATGGTATAAATTTGATGATAATTTTGTTTATGAAGTTCCAAATTTTGAAGAATTTAAAAGTCAAATTTGTGGAAATGATTCTAATTTAAATGATAATACTTGTTATATTTTATTTTATAAAGATTTTAATATTGAAGAAGAAGAAAAAAATTTAAAATTTAATATTAAAGATAATTTAATGAATGAAATTAAATTTGAAGAAGATGAATATCAAAAATATTTAAATGATGAGAAAGAAAGATTGAGTCATTTAAATTTGAAAATTTGTCATAATGATAAATTTGAAAATGTTGATATGAGAAAATTTAATAAAATAATTGATTTAAAAAATAAATTTATAGAAGTTTTTAAATTAAAAATTGAAACTAAAGATTGTAGAATAGTAATAATGGATAATGGAAAATTAGTAAATATAATAAATGATGATGGAGAAAATAAAGATAAAACTTTAGAAGAATTAAATTTTCATACTAGATATTATTATAGACTTGAAATTAAAAATCCAAATGAAGAATTTAAACCATTTGATTTAGATGATACTTTTATAAATGTTATTAAATGGAATGATAATTTTATGAAAAATAATACTTTAGATAAAAATGAATTTGTTAGAATTGCAATAAATAAAAAAATGTCTTATGATGAAGTTACAAAAATAATAAAAGAAAAATATAATATTCCAGAAGAAAATTCTATTTTAATTATTAAAAAACAAGATTATGGATTTAATAATTATAATTTAATAGAATATACTAAAGAAATTAATGGAAAAAATTATTTTGTTAATGGACAATTAGATTTATATTTAGAAGAAAATAAAAATATGGAAAATAGTAACTTTAAAATATTTTTTGAAAATCAAATTCCAAATATTAAAGTAATTTTTAATACACCAATATCAAAAGAAAATATTAAAAAAATAAAAAGATTAACAGTGAATTCATATAAATTTGATAATAGTTTAGAAATAAATCCAAAAAAAACAATAGAACAATTAAAAGAAGAAATAAGTAAAATATTAAATATATCTTCAGATACTTTTATAATGAAAAAAAATAGTCATAATGGAGTAGAAATAAAAAAATTAAGTGATAAAATTGAGAAATATACATCAAAAGTTTTAACATTATATATTGCATTTGGAATTCCAATTAAAGAAGGAGAATTTAAAATTAAAATACAACAATATATTTTTGATAATTCATCTTTTTCATTATATCCTTATAAAGTTATTGATTGTGGATTATTTATTATTAATAAAAATGATACTATTGATATTGTTATAAATAAAATTATAAATAATAATGAAAAGATTATAAAAGAAGAAAATAAAATAATGTATTTAAGAAAAGAAAATAATTTTAAACCTGGTATGTTTTATTTAGATAAAAATCAGAAAATATCAGAAACTGATATTAAAGAAAATTCAAATATAATTTGTCAATATTTATATAAAGAAAATTTATTTATTTCAAATGCAAAAGGTGAAACTGATAAAAAAGAAGATATTGTTAATTTTTCAATTAGATATTTTGATCAAAGTGAATGGTTATTTTCTGAACCTGTTGAAATAATAGCTAATAAAACTATTACAATTGAGCAATTAATTAGAGAAATAATAATGAATATTTCTGATATTAAAAAATGGGAATTAAATCCATTAGAATTATTTGGTTTGAAAATTTCAAACAACGAATTATATTATTATATGGATGAAATTTTAAATTTAGATTTTATTTCTTTAAGTGTTAATAAATATAGTCTAATTGGTAATTTTCCTTTAATGCTTAATTCAAATGGTTCTTTATTTATTTTTAAAGATATGAGTAAAGATTTTAGAGAACCTGATGAAAAGGAAAAAGATTTTTATTTTAAAGATAAAAATAAAGATATTAAAAAATTAGTGAAAAATAATAAGAAAAAAGAAGCAAAGAAAGAATTTACTAAATTTAATCCAAAAAGAGAAGTATATAAGGAAAAAGCAATGAAAATTACTGTAAAACAAAATGATAATATAAATAATATTGATAATAATTAATTTTTTAATATAATAAATTACGATATTAATTAATTTATAATTATCATTTTTTATATTTATTGAAATTTAAATTGTATTTTAATATTTATTAATTGCAGGAAATAAAATGAATTTAATATATTTTTCCCTATTTATATTATAAATTTTAATATTTATAAATATTGTATTTATCTATTTTTATTAAATAATATATTTCTTTTTATAAAAAAAGTGAATAGATTTTTAAAATATAATAATGTTTTAAAATTTGTTCAAATTATTTATTAATAAATTTCAAAGTTTTTAAAATCATCATTAATTCAAATGATAAAAAATTTTTAAATTTATCTAATTATAGATATATATATATATTTCATTTTTTATTAAATATATCATGGATATCTGTTTTAAGAGAATTTTTATTTGAATTCCTCATTAATAGAAATTTATTATCATTTTTTTGCACTTTATTTTTGATAGGTTTAACAATCTTAATAAATAATATAGCATTATTGTGTTCAAATTTATAATTATTATTCTTATGTCCTATTTCTAATTTTATTGAGATTTTTTCCTCGATTTTGTAAAAAGAAATTTTACAATTAATTTTTATTGTTTCATTGGGTTTAATATATTGATTTTTTTCTTCATAAATTGAAATAAATTGATTTTCTTCTGATTTTATATAAAAATTTTTAGGTAACAATTTATTACCTATATTTTTTATTTCTATATTAATAAATTGATTTTCAAGTTGATTTTCTTTAAATTCAAAATTATTTTTTCGTAATATAATTTCACATTTAAAATTATTTGTCTTATTATTAGGATTACCTGAAATATTATTTAAAGAATTTGATTTATTCATTTCTGATTTTTGAAAAATTGTAAAAGATTCATTGTTGTGTTTTTTAATTAAAAAATTCTTTCCTGAATTTTCGGTTGTTGTTATTGATAATGAATTTTTATTGTTTGATATTGTATTAATTATTAAATCCATTTTATTTTCAAAATTTCTAGAAATTTCATTGAATTTTAAATCAATATATTCTTTAAAATTATTTTCTATTGATTGAAATTTTTCATCAAATTGATTTTGAATTTCATTAATTAATTCTTCATTTCCCATATTATTAAAATCAGTTAAAATATTATCAAAATCATTGAATGAAAAATTATTATGATCTGATTTTTGTATATTATTTATCTCAGATTTATTTTCAAATAAATTATCATTATCAAAATTATTAGTATATGATATAGTAGTTCTTTTTTCTTTATCATTTAAGGAAGTTTTATCTTTTTCTTTCTGATTAGAAATATTTTGAATTTCATTATTCTCATAAATTGTATTTTTATCATTTTCTTCTTTTTTATTTAATTGGGTATTTACTGCAATAATTTCAATTTCAAATAATAAATTACCTAAATAATCACCATCACATAATTCATAATCTTTCTGATTTTCAATTGATAATTTATCATTATCACAATCAATATTATATAAATGAATTTTAGTAGAATTTGAAATATTAAATATTTCTTTAATCTTTTTAATCAAATCATCATATTTTTCAATAAATTTTAATTCTTTTTCTTCATTATATAAAGAAACTTTAATTTTTCTTTCATATTCCATATTTAAGAATTTAATTTAAAAAAATTAAATTTATTCAAAAAATTTAATAATATAGTTATTTATATAAATGAACCTATAAAATTTTTAATTAATCTTTACATATTTTTATAATTTTAATAACTCGAAGCATTTTTTTATAAAAATTATTAACTCTAAAAAACAAAAGAAACATAACAATAAGAAGAAAAGAAATTTCAAAAATAAATTCAATAACTGCATTCATAGTAAAAAGTAATGTAATTTGATCCATATAATAATTAATAGTAGGAGTAAAAATTAATTTATTAATCCCAGTTCTAAACAATCTAATTAACAAATTATTATAATAAGCAGAATCAAAATAATAAGTATTATTAGTAAAAAAAATTTCTCTATTATCATTAGTCATATTTTCAATACTCATCATTCCTCTATAAATTAATCCAAAAGTTTTTTGCATAATAAATTCCATATTTTCATAAGTTAAAAAATTCATTCCTTTACAAACTTGAATAATTTTTTCTGTAAAATGATCATCTGGATTTTCTTTATCCATTTGAACAACTCTAACATCTTGTACTGATTCATAAAAAGTATCACAACTTAATCCTAAATCATTATAAAATCTTTTAAATATTTTTTCTATTTTATGTTGTTCTTTTTTTACTTTTGAAACTTCTTCTTCTTGTTTAACTAATAATTGAATAAAATCTTTTCCCATTCTTTTACTTTTTTCTTCTGTTGTCATTGTTGTATATAATCTATTTTGATAAAAGGAAAAAAATTGATATCCATATGCTTCAATTTGAGAACTATTATTTATTGTTAAAAATAATATTCTTGTATTTGAAAAACAATCAATCCATAAATAAAGAAAAACAAAAAATATTAATAATGAAATTGAAAATGTTAATTCATATATTCTTCTATAAAATATACATATTGATGTATTTCTAACTGAAGTTAATATTTGATTATTTAAATTGACATTTACATTTAATTTTGATGATTCAAATGGATTTTCTGTTTTTTCATTTTCTTTTTCTGCATTTTTATTTTTTTTATTTTCTTTTTCTTTTTTTTTATGACTTGAATAAAGATCTTGTAAATCTTCTAAAATTTTTTTTGGATGAACTGCATAAATTTGAAGTAAAATTTTTAAATGTTTTAATTTAGTTTTAAATGCTTTTGAAAAATCATTAGTTGAAACTCTTTTCTTAACAAAAATATATATTTCAACAATAACCATTTCAAAATTATGAAGATATAAAATAATTATAACAACTTCAATTAATTCAATAATTAAATTCAAAAGTAAATAAATAACAGTTAATTGTTTATAATTATCAAGTTGTGAAAAAACTTTATTATTAAATTTACTATTAATAACATCAAATCTATCACAAAAATTTTCATAATTAATAATAATATTATAAATA
>JAEEGK010008437.1_pt1 | contig 24332 bp, 22 predicted proteins | sample 8958771 | NCBI WGS metagenome assembly JAEEGK01 (sample SAMN16246547, study PRJNA631951) | gut metagenome | biome: gut microbiome; feature: rumen; material: SC-attached | host: Bos | place: Iran: Karaj | collected 2018-10
AACGGGAGCGTAGTCATATTCTTTCGCATCAGCGAAACCCTTTTCTTTCAGCTCAACGATACGAGCCATCAGGGGGTGGTTCAAGTAGAACCCGATCTCAGGATGATCGCTATAATAGTTTGCCATATTCTTTTATTTTTTTTGTAGAGAGTAGTTAAGGAGTTAAGTAGTTAAGCCAAATGTCTGCTATAGCTCTTTGCTATAATCATTAGTCATAACACCTTTGCAATAGCCATTTAATAACTTGCTTGTTTCTTCAACTGCATTAAAAAGAAGATTGTAATTATCCTCATTAATATAACCAAGATCCTTTGAAAGCAATACATAATATCTGCACTCCTCAAGACTACCTTGGGCAATATTATAAAAATGCAGTTTGTCGGCTTTACTCATTTTCTTATAACCTTCAGCTATATTAGCGGGTATAGAAACTGCGGCACGCTGGAATTGAGAACAAAGACCAAATTTTTCGAAATCAGGGAAATTCTTTGTCTCTCTGTAAACCATTAGCACAAACTCGTGTGCTTTCTGCCATGCTACTATACCGTGAAAGTTATTAGTCATGAGGTATTGGCTTAACTACTTAACTACTTTAACTACTTAACTCCAAATTACTTGCTATTCTGTTTGTAATACTTAATGAGCTTGGGAACTACCTCTTCCACTGTACCAACGATTACGTAATCTGCAATCTTGTTGATGGGGGCATCGGGATCGCTGTTAACAGAGATGATGATACCAGAGTCCTGCATACCAGCGATGTGCTGAATCTGTCCAGAGATACCACAGGCGATGTAAACCTTTGGATGAACGGTAACACCAGTCTGACCAATCTGACGATCGTGGTCGAGCCAGCCTGCATCAACAGCAGCACGGCTACCACCAACTTCACCATGCAGCACCTTTGCCAGGTCGAACAGCATGTCGAAGTTCTCCTTAGAACCCATACCATAACCACCAGCTACAACGATAGGAGCACCCTTCAGGTTGTGCTTGGCAGCCTCTACGTGGTGGTCGAGCACCTTCACAACGAAAGCCTCGGGGCTAACATACTTGCTTACCTCGGGGTAAACAACCTCACCCTTAGCCTTGCCTTCATAGATGGCCTTCTGCATCACACCGCTACGAACGGTAGCCATCTGAGGACGATGGTCGGGGTTAACGATGGTAGCTACGATGTTACCACCGAAAGCGGGACGAATCTGATAGAGCAGATTCTCATATACCTTATTATTCTTCTTATCCTCGTAGGGACCAATCTCCAGCTCTGTACAGTCAGCAGTCAGACCAGAGGTCAGTGATGATGATACACGTGGACCCAGGTCACGACCAATAACGGTAGCACCCATCAGACAGATCTGTGGCTGCTCCTCCTTGAAGAGGTTAACCAGAATATCGGTATGAGGAGCTGAGGTGTAGGGGAACAAGTCCTTAGCGTCGAAAACAAACAGCTTGTCAACGCCGTAAGGGAGAATCTGGTCCTCCACCTTACCCTTGATGCCAGTACCGGCAACAATAGCGTGGAGCTCTACATTCAGTTCATTGGCGAGCTTACGACCCTTGGTCAGCAGCTCCTGAGAAACTTCTTGCACTAACGTGCCTTCTATTTCGCAATATACAAAAACATTATTCATAATCGTATTTTTTTGTAGAGAGTAGTTATGTAGTTATCGCTTCGCTCGTCCCTTCGGACTGTAGTTAAGCCATTACCTTGCTCGCTTTGTGTCAGCCACCAGACATTTGACTTAACTACTTAACTACTTTAACTACCTAACTACTAATTTCTCATTAGCCAATAATCTTCTCTTCCAACAATTCTTTGATCATTCCCTCGATATCAGCATCAGAAGCCGTCAAAGTTTTCGACTCCTTAGCCTGGAACACGATGTTCTTGATAGCCTTCACCTTGGTAGGTGAACCACTGAGACCACACTGTGCCACGTCACCGTCCACATCAGCCACACTCCACTGGTTCAGGGTCAGCTCAGGACGCTCGTCGTACAGATAATCGTAGGCAGTACCCTCAGCAGGACGTTCCATGGGACAGGTGGCACGCTTGTACTTCATCACCAGCTTAGCGTTCTGGGGACGACAGGGAGCGGCACTTCCGTTAACGGTGATAACAACTGGCAGAGGAGCCTCTACAGTCTCCACACCACCGTCGATGACGCGCTTAATGGTAGCCTTACCATCCTTTACGCTGAGCACTTCCTCAGCATAAGTTACCTGGTTGAGGCCCAGCTTCTGAGCTACCTGAGGACCTACCTGTGCGGTATCGCCATCGATAGCCTGACGACCACCAATCACGATATCTACGTCACCAATCTTCTTGATGGCGGTAGCCAAAGCATAAGATGTAGCGAGAGTGTCGGCACCGGCAAAGAGACGGTCGGTCAGCAACCAACCTGTATCGGCACCACGATAAAGTCCCTGACGGATGATTTCACCTGCACGTGGAGGACCCATCGTGAGGATTCCTACTGTTGAGCCTGGGTTCTGCTCCTTCAGGCGAAGGGCCTGCTCCAGAGCATTCAAATCTTCTGGGTTGAAGATGGCGGGCAGGGCAGCGCGGTTGACGGTGCCTTCAGCGGTCATGGCGTCCTTACCCACATTTCTTGTGTCGGGTACCTGCTTAGCAAGTACAACAATTTTTAATGCCATATTTATATAATAATGTATAATATTACCTTAAAATGCGGTGCAAAGTTACACATTTTTTGCAAAAGTGTGCAATTTTTGCCTCAAAAAGTTTGTTAACGCCGATTCTCTATTAGAGATTTTGATATTCGTTGATGTCATCAAAGCAGGGTGGGCTTTCTGGAAATTCCGGAATCTCCGAGTTTTCCGGAAACTCCGGTGTGCCTGGCTTTTCCGGATTATCTGGCTATGCCGGCCCTCTCAATGATTTCTTTTAGGCGGGCGTTCTCCTTGCGAAGGGCGGCAATCTCTGCTTCTTGCCGCTCTATAATTTGGCGCTGGGTCTCCCGTTGTCCTAGACGGGCTGCTGTCATGCGTTCTCGGATGCCGCCTTCTGTGGTAAATTCACGGTCTTTGCGTTCTATGTATTTGGCCATTGCCTTATCCACCTGGTGACACAGGCAGATAGCCATGTTGGCCAGTTCCTCATCGTTCATACGTTCCGTTAGAGGGCGATACTCCTCCCAAAGGGTGTGTTCCTGACAGAAACGATGCAGACGGTCGAAACGCTCGTTCTTGCCAAACCATTCTGTTAACCCCTTTCGCTTCAGGTAGTCCTGATAATCCTCTAAGAGTTCTTGGTTGCTGCCTTTGGCAATGCCCAGCAGTTTCAGTTCTATTGCCAAAACTGATTATTCACCCTTATTTCTTGCTCAATACTTTCTGGGCGCGCTTACCATTGGTAATGATGTATATGCCGGATTGCTTTGGTCTCTCACTCATCGTCAGGCCACTTAGGTTATAGATGCGATTGGGCTTTTCTAACGCGTCGTGAGCGTTGGAATCCTCGTCTGCCTGAACCTGATCTATGGATGTTTCGGCTTCTGCTGTGAGGTCCTTGAGAATGAAGTTGTCAAAAGAGTAGCTGAATGATGTCTTGTTGGTGCCTACCTTTAATGCAAAATAGGCTGTGCCTGTGGTTTTGGCCTTCCACTTCATTACGCCTGCAGTGTGACTGGTACCGGCCTTTGCCTTGGCAGACATCATGCCGTCATAGTTGGCAAGGGTGGCGTCCTTCCACGAGTTCAGCTGGCCTATGGTATTGGCTTCTTCCAAACCGACGTCGGCATAGTCCTTTGGCTTGTCGGTAACCATGAAGGCCTGAATCCAGAAATCACCGTTGCCGCTGGCCCCTCGCACGGCCACGTCGGCAGAATAGGTGTGTCCGGCAATCACCTCGACCGGCTGGTACACCACCGTGTTGAGCGCTTTGCTACGGGCATTGGAAATGCATAGTGCCCCGTCATTACCGTTGGTAGGGGTGTTGGTGGTTGAGTTCCAGACATACTTGGCGTTGTTTATGGATGCCAGCGAGGCCGTCTGCCATGCGCCCTGGTATTCGCATTCGCCATTTACCAGTCGGTTCCGACCTTCATCCGTATCAGGTTCCAGTGTTTTCAGTTCCTGCTCCGTAGCTGCTTTCTTGTTAGCGATGCGCAACCAGTTGATGTTAAGCCCGCCCTTCTCTATATATACACGAATGCGCAAGGTTCCCTTTGGCAGGACAACACCCGTGAAGGTCTTGGTTGCCCATGTGGTATAGCCTCCTGTTGACGGCAGCTTCGTAGAGGCAGTAACGGGGCGGTCATTGACGGTAACCCGTACGGTTGAGGTGCCTGAGTTGATGGCATAGCGCAGTTGTAACTGCCAGCTGGCCGGTTCGTTGGGATTCTCTATCGTGTACTGAAGCCATTCGCCGTCCTTGGTCTCTCCTACGTAATATCCACAACTCTTGGTATCATTGGGGCCGCTGTACACATCCACTCCGTCGTTCCTGTATACCCATCCTTTCTGCCACGATGTATAATCCTCGCCGCTGTACTGATAAGAGGCATCATCGGTGTCGTAATAAGCCTTTCCCTGAGGCCCCATGTCGTAGTGGGCTGCGTAGACATAGTCGCCGGTCTGATAGGTGGCAAATGGCAGGCAATCGTCATTGAAGGGACGGCGCATGAGTGCATCGATATAATCGGTACGAACGGTGCATTTGCTAATATGCTGTGCTTCTGCCCATGCTTTGCAGGCATTCCACAATGTGGTGGACGAGGGCCGGTTGCCATTCTGCCATTGGCTGATGATATTGTCGTAGCTGGAGACACGTTTCACCTGCAGGATGCTGTTTATGTTGCTCTTTTTCATGGGCCAGCAGGTCCATCCGGCAAACTGCATGGCTTCCTCGTAGAGGCGCACACAATCAGCTGTCCACGAATTGCTGTTCTCTCCGAACTCCCCAATATATACCGGGCAATTGTACTTGGTAGCCATATCTGCCATATATTGCACCTGCGACTTGGTGTTGTAAACGCCATAGCGGTGGAACTGCAGGACCATCTTGCTGTCCATCTTCGTTGAGGGGAAACCGGTATAGTCGTTGCTGTACGAGTTTCCTTCCAGGATAACGATATGATTGGTGTCCACCTCGCGAATGGCCTTGATGATGGCCTTGAAGGTGTCCCATAGTAGCTTGTTGCTGTTGGCCAGTGTCCAGTTGGTCTCGTTTATCAGGTCGTAGGCTGCCACGCACTTCATGTCCTTGTACCTCTCGGCTATCTTACGCCATAAGGCAGCCAGTTTTGTGCGGTTCGTCTCACTTTCCCACAGGGAGGGTTTGCTGGAATCGTAGTCGCAGATGTCACCCGAGGACTGACCGCCCGGACAGGCATGCATATCCAGAATGAGCAGTATATTGTAGCGTTCTGCCCACTCGCACATGGAATCAATGCGGCAGAAACCCTCCTGAAGCCAAGTCTGTTCACCGGCAACAGGTTCCTTCTCGACGGGTAGGGTGAAGTACTTGTAGTGCATCGGTACGCGCAAGGTGTTGAACCCCTGCTCCGCAAGGAACATCATGTCCTCCTCACAGAAGTTTTTGTCCATCCAAAGGCGGTCAAACTCCTCCACCTTTTCTTCCCCGCATACCTCGGCAATCATCTGGTCGAACTTGAACTGACGGTCCAGATTGCCCGAGGTATTCATCATATATGGTTCACGCACCATCCAGTTGCCGCAGTTCGTGCCACGAACCAGCAGCTTCTGTCCGTCGCGGTCCAGCAGTTTTGTGCCTGAAACACGTACAAAATTGTCACTTGCATTTGCCGTGAATACATTCACTACGGCAAGCAACAGGAATAACAAACGTTTCATTTTCATTTAGTATAATAAATTTTCATAGGTACATTTTCAGTTATTCAGCTTGTAGGTCTTCCCAGGCCGCGTGATCAGGTCGTATTCATAGACCTTGCGCAGGGGCAGGGTCTTGAAGTCCGACAGCTCTTTGGAACGGAGCGGCTCTCGGATGTCGGCAGGAGCCAGCAACTCGTTCGGGCAATCGCCGGAAGCTACTTGCAGGCCCTCGCCTTTCAGAGGAACATAAGACCTAATGCGCAAGGTTCCGCCAATGGTGGAAAGAATATTGGCTGAACGGAGTGTACCTTCGTTCCATTCCTCATCAACAATAAAGCCTCCACGGGCACGCAGCCCCTTCACGCTGCCCTCTGCCCATGCATCGGGTAGGGCAGGCAACAGGTGAACGGCTCCGTCGTGACTCTGTACTAGCATCTCGCAGATACCAGCTGATACACCGAAATTTCCGTCAATCTGGAAAGGTGGGTGAGCATCGAAGAGGTTGGGATAGGTGCGCCCGGCAGGGAACTGATGTGCCTTTGAATCGTCGGGCAGCAGGTGCAGCATATTCTTGATAATGGTAAAGGCGTGATTGCCGTCCAACATTCGAGCCCAGAAATTGGTCTTCCATCCCAAACTCCAGCCCGTAGCCATATCACCGCGTTGGTTCAGGGTGTTGGCAGCAGCCGTGAAGAGGTCGGGATGCGAGTAGGGCGAAATCTGGTTGGATGGGTAGAGACCGTAGAGGTGCGAGATATGACGGTGCTCGTCCTTTGGGTCATCAGCATCCACAATCCATTCCTGCAACTGACCGTAACGACCGATTTGCATTGGAGGAAGCTTCGCTAATTGAGAATTGAAAATTGAGAATTGAGAATCATCTTTACCTAGGATTTTGGCGGCTTTGGCGGTGGCAGAGAGCACATCGAAGGCAATCTGGTTGTCCATTGTGGAACCGGCACAAACATTCGTTCCCTTGCCGCGTGGGCCGTGCTCGGGCGATACCGTAGGAACGGTCATCAGCCATCCGGCAGCCTGTTTCACCTCGCCGTCCTTGGGGTACTCCTGCATATAATCCAACAGGAAGTCGGCAGCGCCCTTCATGATGGGGTAATACTCTGCCAGGAATTCCTTGTCACCCGTAAAGAGGTAATGCTGCCAGATGTGCGTTGTCAGCCAGGCACCTCCAGTGGGGAACATGCCCCAGGGCGTTCCGTCCACAGGACCGGCTATGCGCCAGAGGTCCGTATTGTGATGGGCCACCCATCCGTTGCAATTGTACATCTCACGGGCCGTCTTGGCACCCGTAACGCTCAGGTCGCGAATCATCGAGAACAGCGGCTGCTGCGTCTCGGCAAGGTTACCCACGAGGGCGGGCCAGTAGTTCATCTCGGCATTGATGTTGATGGTGTACTTAGAGTCCCATGGAGCATTCAACTTGTCGTTCCAAACGCCCTGTAGGTTGGCAGGCTGTCCACCCGGCTGAGAAGAAGATATCAGCAGGTAACGGCCATACTGCATCATTAGGGAAACAAGTCCTAAGTCGCTGGCATCTTTTTCGAAGGCTTTCACGCGCTCATCGGTAGGGAGAGTAGCCGGGCTTGCCTGGCTGGTTAATTCTAGTGAAACCCTGTTGTACTGTTCTTGATACTTCTTGACATGGTTGGCCAACAGCTTCTTATAGGACTTGCCCTTCACTGCTTCTATCCGTGCATTGTTCTTCTTGATGGGATCGCCGCTGACATCGTGGTAGTTAACGAAGTTGGTGGCGGCAGATATATATATGGTAGCCCATGACGCATTCTCCAACTTAACCGTACTAATCCCGACGTCTAACTTTCCATCCGATTTTACATCAAAACGGCATTGTGCAGTCAGTCCTGCATTGATGCCTTCCTGATCAACGCCATGCACCGTGGACCAGAGAATCCATTCTTCTTTAAAGCGTACCGGTGGTCCTGGTACCATTCTGCCAAACAATGGCAGTGATGTTATACATTCGTACTTCAACTGGCTATCGAAAGACATCTCAAATGCCAATGCGCGTCTCTTGCTGGCTTCAAGATGGATGACGATGACGCTGTCGGCCTGTGAGGCAAAGACGGTGCGTGTGTATTTTACACCTTTGTACTTATAAGAGGTGGTGGCGGTGGCATCGCTCAGGTTCAGGGCTCGCTCGTAATTTGTCACATCCTTATGGCCGAGCTGCAGTTTCAGACTTCCCAACGGCAGATAACGCATACCGTGGGGACCTTTGATGAAGTGCTGGTCGATGAGCTTCGAGGCCTCGTATTCCTTTCCTTCGAAGATAAGCCGACGCACCTCGGGCAGTGCCTGCATGGATTCCTGGCTGTTGTTGCTGTGAGGCGAACCGCTCCAGAAGGTTTCCTCGTTCAGTTGTATTTCCTCGGTATCTGTACCCCCGTAGACCATTGCTCCCATGTGGCTGTTACCAATGGGTAGTGCCTCCAGCCAATGTGAGGCAGGTTTTGTGTACCATAATCTGTGATTCTGCGCAACGGCCGTGGTACACATCAGTGCCAGCAAAAAAACGATGTAGATTCTTTTCATATCCTTTTAATTCTATAACCAATAACCAATAACCTATAACCTATAACCAATAACCTATAACCTTTAACCTTTACCTCTCCGCATAAACACCGAACTCTGCAATATTCACTTCATCCTTGTGGCGAAGGATGGTGATACGCACCTTTTCTGCCTTAACGGCGGGGAAAGTATGCTGTTTCAGACGACAGGGATTGGCCTTTCCCTCAAAGAGGGTTGTCCACTTGCCGCCCTTGAGGTAATCCAGTCGGTATTCCTCGATGGCACCGGCCTCGCCTTCCAGGATGGTGATGCGGTGGAAGGCTTTGTCCTTGGGGAGCCATACTTCCCACCAGGGCTGTTCCACCAGCGGGTGAGCCGTCCAGCAAGACGAGAAGTTGTCATCGTTGGCAAAGTCGCCCAGGGCATAGTCGTAACTCCAACTATATTCCGTAGGCTGGTTCTTGGCGATGTTAGGTTCTATGATAGGGGTCTCCTGAGCGGGAATGGGTTGTGTAGGACCTTGGTTCTTCCAGATACTTCCTATCTTACGGAGTGCCTCTACGGCATTGTCGTCCATCAGGCCGTCGCGGTTAGGAGCCACGTTCAGGATAAAGTTGCAATAGGCATTGTTGTAGGGTTCCACGTTCTCCTTCATCAGCCAGTTGACATCTTTCAGCTGGTCAGTGGGCATGCTCTCCTTCCAGAACCACGTGCGCTGGATAGACAGGCAGGCAAGGGCGGGCAACTGATTCTCTGAGGTGCTGATTTTCTGACCGGCTCCCTGCTCATAGGATTTGATGTCGGTATAGAAAAGACCCTCGCGTGGATATTTGGCAGCGTTCAGGTCCATCACCAGGCAGTTGGGTTGCAGGCTCTTGATGTGACGGTATATTTCGCAGAAGGGAATATCATCGTAGCTGATGCGCGACCAGGGTGCATCCCATCCGTCTATGATGAGGGCTGTAATCTCGCCGTAGTTGGTCAGCAGTTCCGTGAGCTGTGCCTTTATCATAGCCGTCTGCTTTTGTGTGTTGATATGCCCCGGACGAATGCGGTGGTGGGTATCCAGGATGCTGAAGTAGAGCATCACCTTCAGTCCTTCGGCACGGAAGGCATCGGCATATTCGCGTACCACATCCTTGCGGACGGGCGAGTTCATGCTGTTGTAATCCGTTGTCTTGGTGTCCCAGATGCAGAAGCCGCTATGGTGCTTGGTGGTCAGACAGCCGTAGGACATGTTGGCACTCTTGGCAGCCCGTGCCCACTGGCGGCAATCCAGCTTGGTGGGGGTAAAGGCAGAGACGGGCATATCAGGGTCGGGCCAGTCCTCTGGTGCATAGGTAGGCATGTTAAAGTGTATGAACATACCAAAGCGCAGATTCACGAACTCCTGCTGCAACTGTTGTAGGCTTTTCTCTGCTGCCTGCATCATATTGCCGACAAGGAATAAGGCTAATAGTAGAAAAAACTTCTTCATGTAGTTAAAAATGTTGTTGTTTTTGGTCTTTGTGGATGCAAATATATGTTTTTTCTTGGATAATTCTGTCTTTTTGCCCCTTTTTCCCATCTTCGCAGGCCGAATCTTTTGTTAGTTTAACAAAAAAATATGTACCTTTGACGGAAATTTTTAAACACATAAATCTATATGGAATCACAAAATGCCATTTATGATGCCCGTCAGTTGGGCACACCGCGAATGATGATATTAGGTGTTCAACATCTGTTCGCTATGTTCGGAGCCACCGTGCTTGTACCGCTGCTTACTGGTTTGGATGTGTCCGTGACCCTGCTGTTTGCAGGAATCGGTACGCTGATATTCCATTTCATCTCTAAGTGGAATGTACCCGCCTTCCTGGGTTCTTCATTTGCCTTCCTGGGCGGTTATGCTTCTGTCAAGGAGATGGGCGTGGCGCAAGGCCTTTCCGAGACACTGGCCCTTGACTATGCCTGTCTGGGTGTTGCCTGTGCCGGATTGATGTATTTCGTGATGGCGGCATTGATAAAGACTTTTGGAATCCAGAAGATACTGAAATTCTTCCCGCCCGTAGTTACCGGTCCTATCGTCATTGCCATCGGATTGGTGCTTTCCGGCTCTGCTATTTCTAACTGTCAGACCAACTGGCTGTTGGCTATCATCTCCATTATTACCGTGATAGTCTCATCTATCTGGGGCAAGGGAATTGTCAAGATTATCCCCGTGCTGCTGGGTGTTATTGTTTCCTATGTGATTGCCGCTTGTATGGGTCAGGTCGATTTTGCACCTCTCGGTCAGGCTGACTGGATAGGATTCCCCATTCAGAGGGATCACACCATTCTGGCAGTCTTCGAGGACGGTAACACCACCCTCATGCTCTCTACCATCCTGGCTGTTATGCCTATTGCTTTTGCCACCATCATGGAGCATATCGGCGATATGCTGGCCATCAGTTCAACGGTGGGCAAGGACTATCTGACAGAGCCCGGTTTGCACAGGACATTAACGGGCGATGGTATCGCTACTGCCATTGCTTCTGCCTTCGGTGCTCCTGCCAATACTACATACGGCGAGAATACGGGTGTGCTGAATCTAACCAAGGTATTCGATCCCAAGGTTATCCGTATAGCCGCCTGTCTGGCCATCGTACTTGCCTTCTGCCCCAAGTTTGCCTGCCTTATTCAGTTGATGCCTGCAGCCACCATTGGTGGTGTCAGCCTGATACTGTACGGTATGATTTCAGCTGTGGGTGTTCGTAACCTGGTAGAGGAGAAGGTGGACCTGAAGAGCTCACGCAACGTGTTTGTGGCAGCCCTTATCCTTGTGCTGGCCATTGGTGTGAAGTATGGAGCCAACGATGATATTGCCATGGGTCCCATCCATCTTTCCGGATTGGCCATTGCCGCTATTGTAGGCATCCTGCTCAATGCCATTATGCCAGATAAGCTGGGTATGAAGGTGAAGTCCTTCCATGGCAAGGAGAAAACAGAATAATGTCCCTCTTTTATTTGTATATCCACCTCGTAACCATTCAATAATGAAAAGAAATGCCTTTTGGACCCTTTTGCTGGCCCTCTTAGTATTCGTCTCTTGTCAGGATAAGAAACAAGAGAAAGGTGCACTCGTGTATAAGACTATGAAGGTGGAGCACACTAGCCAGGCCGTTAAGGTGGGCTATAGCGCCACCATGAAGGGACGCGAGATTGTGGAGATACGTCCGCAGGTGAGCGGCCTCATCACAAAGATTCTGATAGCCGAGGGGCAGAAGGTCAGCAAGGGGCAGACGCTCTTTGTTATCGACCAGGTGCCTTATCTGGAAGCCCTGAATACGGCAGAGGCGGCTCTGAAGTCGGCCAAGGCTGCAGAAGCAACGGCCCAGCTTAATTACGACAGCAAGAAACAACTGCGTTCCCAGCAGGTTATCAGCGACTACGATCTGCAGACGGCTCAGCAGGCTTTGCTCTCTGCTCAGGCACAGGTGGCTCAGGCACAGGCTCAGGTAGCCAATGCCCGCAACAGTCTCAGCTATACCACGGTGAAGAGTCCCGTCAGCGGTGTTGCCGGCATGATTCCCTACCATGTAGGTGCTTTGGTCAGCAGCAACATCAGTGAACCCCTAATATCGGTGTGCGACGATAGCGAGATGTGGGTGTATTTCAGCCTTAGCGAGCGCGAGGTGACCGACCTGACGTTGCAATACGGTAGCTTGGATGCTTTCATGAAGGGAATGCCCGATGTGTCTTTGCTGCTGAGCAACGACAAGGAATACAGCCAGAAGGGTAGGGTAGATGCCGTGAGCGGCATTGTGGATGCCAGCACGGGAGCTGTGTCCCTGCGTGCCGTGTTCCCCAATAATGAACATCTGCTGCGCAACGGCGGTACAGGAACGGTGGTGGTTTCTACCATCCGTGATAATGTGATTGTGATACCCCAGACAGCAACCTTCGAACTGCAGAACAAGGTCTTCGTCTATCGTGTCATCGACGGCAAGACGGCTCAGACGGAAATCAAGGTTGCTCCCCTGAATGACGGCATCAGCTACATCGTGGAGGAAGGCCTTGCAGAAGGTGACATCATCATTGCCGAAGGTGCGGGGCTCCTCAAGGAAGGGCTTGAGGTTAAATGAAGAATGAAGAGTGAAGAATTTGCTGCCGCAGTGATGAACCGAATGAAAATATATTTGTCGCTTTATGATTAATTATAGACGAGAGGGATCTATTCTACATATTAAAAGCTATGCTTTTGCTGTAAGAATAACCAAGATGTTTCTTCATTTTTCTGGAAATGATTGGAAGATGATGGCTATTTATAAGCAGATATTACGGTCGGGAACTTCTGTTTCTGCCAATGTACATGAGTCGGAATTTGCACAAAGCCCTTCGGATTTTGTTTCCAAACTTCATGTTGCCCTTAAAGAAGCCAATGAGACTATGAATTGGTTGAATCTTTTGCATGATACGGATATCCTGTCGGAAAAAGAATTTGAAAGCATGACTTCTGATTGTAGTGAGCTTATAGCTTTGCTAGTGTCCTCAATAAAAACAGTAAAAAAGAATAATAACAAAAAAGAGTAGTCGAACATTGAAGATTAGCGTTTAACGAACACAGCGGTAGCAAATTCTTCATTCTTCACTCTTCATTCTTCACTTAAAAAATGAGCCCAAAATTCTTTATAGATAGGCCTATCCTGTCGGGGGTAATCTCAGTATTCATTGTAGTACTGGGAGTGATAGGATTGTTGCAGTTGCCCATCGAACAGTTCCCTGAGATTGCGCCGCCCACCGTCAGTGTGCGTGCCAACTATACCGGTGCGAATGCCGAGACGGTGCAGAAGAGTGTGATTATCCCCCTGGAAGAGAGTCTGAACGGTGTGGAGAACATGATGTACATGACCTCCTCTGCCACCAATACGGGTTCGGGCAGTATCAGCATTTTCTTCAAGCAGGGCACGGATGCCGATATGGCGATGGTGAACGTGCAGAACCGTGTGGCCTCTACGCAGGGACAGCTGCCAGCCGACGTTACCCGTAGCGGTGTGACGGTCAGAAAGCGTCAGACCAGTAACATCAAGAGCCTCTCGCTCTACAGCCCTACGGATGCCTACGATACGGATTTCCTGACCAACTACATGAAGATCAACATCGAGCCGCGCCTGTCTCGTGTGCCTGGTGTGGGTGAGGTCAACATCTGGGGTGCCAGCTACAGTATGCGTATCTGGCTCGACCCGCTGCGGATGGCTTCCTACGGCCTGATGCCCTCGGATATAGACAATGTATTGGCAGAACAGAACATCGAGGCACCGACGGGAACCCTGGGTGCCGATGCCGAGAATACCTTCCAGTATGTGCTGAAGTACAGAGGCCGCTACGAGGAGGAACGCGACTACGAGAATATGGTCATCAAGTCCTTGCCCGACGGCAGTGTGCTGCGCCTGAAGGATGTGGCGCGTGTGGAACTGGGCATCCAGAACTATACTATCCAGAACAGTACCAACGGACATGCGGGTGCCAACTGTATGATTGCCCAGACACCCGGCTCTAATGCCAACGAGATTATCGAGCGCATAGACGAGACGGCCCTTGAGATTCAGAAGGAGTTGCCCCCTGGCATGGAGCTGGTGGATGTGATGAGCACCAAGGACTTCCTGGATGCCAGTATATATAATGTGGTCAGGACCTTGGTAGAGGCTATCCTGCTGGTGGTGCTGGTGGTGTATATCTTCCTGCAGAACCTTAAGAGCACCTTTATCCCCTCGCTGGCTATCGTGGTCAGCCTGATAGGTACCTTTGCCGTGCTCTACTTCATAGGTTTCAGCCTGAACCTGCTCACCCTCTTTGCCCTGGTGCTGGTTATCGGTACGGTGGTGGATGATGCCATTGTGGTGGTGGAGGCCGTGCAGGCCAAGTTCGACGAGGGTTACACCTCGCCCTATCTGGCTTCCGTCGATGCCATGAAGGGACTGACCTCAGCCCTTATCACTACCACCATTGTCTTCATGAGCGTCTTCATCCCCGTCTGCTTTGTGGGCGGAACCACGGGAGTCTTCTATACCCAGTTTGGTGTGACGATGGCCATTGCCGTTGTTATCTCTACTATCAATGCCATGACCCTCTCGCCTGCCCTCTGTGCTCTGATGCTGCGTCCCCGCAAGGAGGGCGATACCAGCTTCTCGGCCCGATTCCACGAGGCATTCAACGTCAGCTTCCAGCGTGTGGTGAGCAAGTACCAGCGTGGTGTCCTGCGTATCTTCCGTCACCGATGGCTGCCCTGGGTGTCGGTGGTTGTGGTGTGCGTGCTGTTGGGCTATATGCTCAAGACCACCAAGACGGGCTTTGTCCCCAACGAGGATATGGGCTCTATCAACGTGAATGTGCAGTGTGCCCCAGGTACCAGCATGGCGGTGACGGGACAGATCACCCGCGAGGTGGAGCGTCGCATCAAGGATATTCCGCAGTTCCGACTCTATAACATGACCATCGGTCGCGGCTCTACCTTTGACCAGTCTTCTGCTGCCGGCTCCTTCAATATCCGTCTGAAGAACTGGGACGAGCGTAAGGGCAAGGGCGATGATATCAACTCTGTTATCAACGAGATATACCGCCGTACGGCAGACATCACACAGGCACAGATTCGTGTCAGCACCCGTCCCATGATTTCGGGTTACGGAGCCACCAGCGGTTTCGAGTTGCATGTGCAGGACCGCAAGGGCGGCAAGATAGAGGACCTGATGCGCTATACCCGCATTCTGATTGATTCGCTCAATCAGGAACCTGCCATTTCCCGTGCCTTTACTACCTTCGATACCAAATATCCGCAGTACCGTGTGGAAGTGGATGCTGCCCGTTGCAAGCGTGACGGCGTAACACCCAATAATGTACTGAAGGTGCTTTCGGGCATGTAGGCGGCACGTACAGCAGTAACCTGACACGCTTCACCAAGCTCTATCGCGTGATTGTGCAGGCTTCGCCCGAGTTCCGTCTGGACGAGCGGTCGCTCTCCAACATGCGTGTGCGTAGTGAGAGCGGGCAGATGATTCCCATTACGCAGTACATCAGTATGGAGCGTGTATATGGAAGCGAGGGCCTGAACCGCTTCAACCTGTTCAGCAGTATCGCCGTAATGGGACAGACGGCCGACGGCTACAGTAGCGGTCAGACTATCGAGGCTATCCGTCGAGTGGCAGAGAAAGTGCTGCCAGAAGGATATGGGTACGAATTTGGCGGTATGTCGCGCGAGGAGGCGTCGCTTTCGGAAGGTTTACGGTTTACAGTTTACGGTTTACAGTTTACAATTTCGATGACGGCAGTTATCTTCATCATCTGCGTCTTATTCATATACCTTATATTATGTGCCTTGTACGAGAGCCTTTTCATCCCCTTGGCGGTTATCCTGAGCGTGCCCTTTGGCTTGCTGGGCAGCTTCCTCTTCTCGCGGATGTGGGGCTTGGAGAACAATATCTACATGCAGACGGGTCTCATCATGCTTATCGGCCTTTTGTCCAAGACCGCCATTCTGCTTACCGAGTATGCTACAGAGCGTCATCGCCAGGGTATGAGCATCACAATGGCTGCCATGACGGCTGCCCGTGTGCGTCTGCGTCCTATCCTGATGACTTCGCTCACCATGATATTCGGTATGCTGCCCCTGGTCTTTGCGCATGGCGTAGGAGCCAACGGTAACATCTCCCTGGGTGTGGGGTGTGCCGGCGGTATGCTGGTGGGAACCATCGCCCTCCTCTTCATCGTACCCGTTCTGTATATGCCTTTCCAATGGCTTCACAGCCGCTTCGGTCATATGGTAAAGAAGTAGGTTTTCATTTTTTTTCGTTGGCAAATGAAAATTTCTCTTCTTTTGACCGACATATTTTCTGCGTCACCGTGTATATAAGGGTAGAAAGGCAAAACTCATGACTGAGATAGAAACACAAATGATACAAGCAGCCCTTCAGGGGCAGGCACAAGGCTACAGATTCCTGATGAACAGGTACGGACGCCAGGTGCAGTTGCTTGTAGCACAATGGGTGACGGACATGAGGGATGTGGAAGAGCTGACGCAGGATGTCTTCGTGCGTGCCTTCGAACATCTTTCGGACTACAACCCAGAGCGGGCCTCGTTCGGTACCTGGCTCAGTTGCATTGCCCATAACATTGCGTTGAACCATCTGCGCAGTCAGGGGTACGAGCCGCTGCCCCTGAACGGGGAACAATACTCGCCCCCTGATGTGCCGGTTTGGGCGCAGGATGATGAGGCTACCGATGAGGCTAAACAACTCACACTCCTTGACAAGGCCATAGAAAGCCTGCGCCCCGAAGAACGCTCGCTCCTGCATCTGCGTTATTACGAAGGTCATTCGCTTGGCGAGATAGCAGAGGTTATGGAGGTGCAGGCAGGGCCTTTGGCCAGCCGGCTACAGAGAATAAGACAGAAACTCAGTAAATTAATAGGAATATGAAGACAACGACAGACAATCATATAGATAAGCTCCTGCACGAGGCCATGAAGCAACGTGCAGCGAAGGTGCCGCCGTTGGCTGACGATTTTGCAGAGAAGGTGTTACAAAGAACCCCTCTCCGTCTCCCCCGGGTGGGAGAGAAAAAGACCATCCCCTTGCGTAGATGGTGGCTCCCCATCTCTGTTGCTGCCAGCATTGTCATTGCTTTTCTCCTTTGGCCTAATAGTCCTGCAGTAATAGATGACACGCCCGTAGTGGCAGAGGTAGTAGAGCAGCCTGTACTAAAAGCTCCAAAGGCTTCTGAATGCTCTGATGTACCAGAGGCTTCTGATAAACCAGAGCCTGCAAAGTCCACTAACTCCAGCAGAACTTATAAACCCCATAGGGTTAGTAAACCCATAGAGGAATCTCTTTTGGCAGAAGTCGAAACTGATGAAGACATGGAGGATCCGTTCCTTGCCATAGCAGAACAGATGCAGGACATCCGCTTGCGGGGCGAACAGGTACGTCATGAAGTAGCACAATTAATAGATAAACAAGCAAATCTTCAATAACATGAAAAAAATAACAACAATAATCCTGCTGGCTGTGTTTTCTGCCGCAGTTTATTCTCAGGAATCCAACGAGCAGCTTCAGCAGTTGGAGAAGTATCTGGAGAAATTGGATTTTGGCGTTTCCCATGAACAAACCAACTGTGGTAGTTCTGCTAATATCCGACATACATGGCAGGCCAACTTCTATGAAACCACGCAAAAAATACCAGTGGATGAAAGCCTAGGCGAAGAAAAAAGAAAACAGTACCAAGCCTATCATGACGAATTTATCGCCAAGAGATGGCGGAATCTTGAACACGCAGTAGATTCTGTCCGGCTTGCCTTTGCCCGTCTGAGTAAGGAATCCTCTAAAAGTTATCTCTTTGAAGATCATATGGATAAAGCCGACACCATAATTTATGCACTGGCTTTTGCCCGTTCCGATGGTAAAACTCCTTTCTTTTACGAGGACAAGAGGCATAACAGGTCGCAGTTTTATGGTGCTCGCGAGGCGGTGAGTTTTAATTTCGATAAGAACTTCGACAGTAAGGGCCAGTTTTTTGTTGGAACGGGGAGTTATGAACATGTTTATGAGATAGAAACAGGTCTGTCAAGGGATAGTGATATGAAAAGCTTTGATGCTGAGGCTTTTCTGGCGATTATCCAGCCCGTAATAAAACCCCTTCTGTCCCTGAAAGGAGCAAAGTCATATCCTGTATATTGGCGACACGATGTTGGTTATGAAGATGAAGTTGGGAGGGACGGTGGACTAAGTCACAAGACTACTTCTTATGGCAGCAAAGCGTCAGGCCAAGGGCTTACAACGGGAACTTTCTACTTTATTCCTGCCCAGTACGAGGCAGAAGCAAAGATGCTGCAAAAACAGCTTGATTCGCTTACCTTAGCCTATGTCAACCAACATCCGGAACAGCCATACACTTACAAGTATTCCAAGGGCTACTCGCGCTACAATCTCAGGGAGATGGTACAAGGATACAGATGTCATGGCTATGATGATTATAGTCTCAGGAGTTATTGTAGCGATGAAGGGTTCTTTATTCTTTCCCTTACCACAAAAGGTGATATTTGGATTCCCAGCGATTGGCCAATACTGAAAAGTTGGATCAATGGCGAGAGGGTTTACCTGAAGGGTAGGGCTCCCAAGAAGGAGAAGGGCAAGAAATAAACATCGCATTAGTTTGGTTTTAAGGTTAAATTATGGTACCAAATAGCTCCCGCGTTGAGAAACGTGGGAGTTTTTTTTGAAGTTGAAAATAATCGCTAAAAAGTTTGGTGGTTAAAGAATGTCTTTGTATATTTGTGCACAATATATGATGTGTTAATCAGTAAATTCGTGTTTTATACATAATATATTATGCAGAATAGATATGTATTTGACCCCTATCCGCTACAGGTAACCATGCAGCGGTTAGCAGAAAACCTGAAGGCTCGTAGGTTAGAGAAGAAGATCTCCACAAAAAGCCTGGCAGAGATGAGTGGTGTGCCGGCTTCCAGCATTCAGCGCTTCGAGCTGAAGCATTCCATTTCCCTGGAATCATATGTCAAATTGGCCAAGGCTCTGGGCTATTCTGAAGAAATCTTCAGTCTGTTGTCTGAGCCTAAGTACGATACAATGGAGGAACTATTGGAAATCCATAAGAACAAAACCAGAAAACGAGGCATATGATAAAGGAATTACAATCAGTAAGCGTGATGTATCATGGCAGAAAGGTGGGTACGCTTTCTGTCGGCAGTAAGCAGATTTGTCAGTTTGAATATGACAAGGACTGGCTTGTCGATGGTTTTTCCATATCTCCTTTGAAGCTTCCGCTGAAGTCGGGTATCATGACGGCTGACTACATGCCTTTCAATGGGAATTTTGGCGTGTTTGAGGACTGTTTGCCAGGCGGCTATGGCGAGTATCTGCTGCGTAAGGTGCTCAGCAAGGCTGGTATCAACTACGGCACGCTGACGCCTGTTCAACGGTTGAGTCTTGTGGGAAGTTCCGGTATGGGCGCTTTGTGTTATGTACCTGAGACCCAGATGCAGCAAAGCGATTGGCAGGGCTCGTTCGATGAGATGCAGCAAATGGCACTGGAGGTTCTGGCAGAGAAGACGGAAGATAATGCCGATGTACTCTTTTACAGAAGTGGTAATTCTGGTGGCGTCCGTCCCAAATGTATATATACGGATGCAGACGGGCATTGGCTGGTAAAGTTCCGTCACACCTACGACCCTAAGAATATTGGAGAGATTGAATTCAAATACAATCAGGTAGCTCGTAAGTGTGGCATTACCGTTCCAGACTTTAAACTGATGGATGGCAAATACTTTGCCTCTAAGCGCTTCGACATTGAAGATGGTCAGCGTTTGCATGTGGTAACAGCCAGCGGCTTGCTGAACGAGCCTATCACCCCACCCAAGATGGATTATCATAGTTTGCTGCAACTGACAGGTTATCTGACGCAGTCGCCCGAAGAGGTGGAGCAGCAGTTCCGTCGTATGGCTTTTAATGTCTATGCCCGTAACTACGATGATCATGCCCGCAACTTCAGTTTTATCTGTCGTGACGGTAAATGGACTTTAGCTCCTGCCTATGACCTTACCAATGATAATACATTGGGGGAACATGCCACTACCGTGAATTTTAAAGGCCTCCCTACAGACGAGGATATGATTGTGGTTGGTACTAATATCCGCATCACCCGTTCCCGATGTCTGGAAATAATAGAAGAGGTAAGGGTAGGAACAGAAGAAATAAGAGGCATAATGCGTTAGTTTGGTTAAAAGTGAAAAAAAATTTACCTTTTCTTGTTTAATAATGTGGGGCTACTTCGTTATATAAGTGTATGACACAAGAAGAGTTCACACATATTGCCAATGAGATGCGCAGAAAGTCTGTTTCTGTAGCCCAAGGATTCGGATATGGGTTGGAGGATGCAGAAGATATTGCGCAAGATGTGATGCTCAAGCTGTGGTGTCTACACGAAAAGATGGATGATGCGGCACGCCTAAAGGCCTCTGTGGCGATTATCACGAAGCAAGTGTGTATTGATAAATGGCGCACCACCCATATTCAAACAAGAGTGGGTGACATAATGCCAATCGTTGATGAGGATTCACTGTATGACAAGTTGGAATATGCAGAACTGGAGCAATGGATGAAAGAGCAGATAGAAAATCTGCCCAGCACATCAAGTATTGTGCTGAGGATGCGCCAGTTGGAACACCGCGAGTTGGGCGAGATTGCAGAAATCCTGAATATAAGGCAAACATCTGTTTCTACTCTGCTTTCGCGAGCACGGAATGAATTGCTAAACAAACTTAAAAGGAGGAATCAACTATGAAAAGACAACTCGGTAAACAGAAAATAGCCGACCTTCTCAATAAGTTCATGTCAGGAGAAACCAGTCTGGATGAGGAGAATATCCTGGCTCAATACTTTCACACTCACGAGGTGAGCGATGAATGGAAGGAATACAAGGAAATGTTCGCCTTGTTCGATGGTGGAGCGGTAGACATAGAACAAGAGGCAAAACCTGTAGCTAAGCCAAAGATTATTCCTTTCCGATGGATTATGACTGGCATTGCCGCAAGTGTTATACTTCTGATAGGTATCTCCTTACTAATGAAAGACAGCGAGCCTGTAAAGCAAGAACCCGTAGTGACAGAGGTAGTAGAGCAACCTGCACCAGAGGCTCCTAAGGTTTCTGATTCCTCCGAATATTCTGAGTATTCAGATAACTCCGAAAAATCTGAGCCTTCAGAACCTGTTAAACCCAAGAGAACCCATAAGGCCCGCAAGGTTAGCAAAGCCGTAGAGGAGCCTTTGCTGGCACAGACAGATGAAGAGCCCATTATTCCTGCCGACAAACAGGCATTGGTGGATATCTATCTGGCAGAAGAGGCGCTGCAAGTAGCCTACGAACTGCAGGCGCAACAGGAGGAACTCCGTGCTTACGCTGCTATCCTGACGGGGGAAGAAGAACCACAGCCCCAATCCATTATAGCATTTTAGTCAATTCATAATTTACAATTCACAATTCATAATTATATCTTCTTATGAAAACAATTCTGAAAAGCATTATTACAGCGAGCCTGTTACTCGCCTCTGTTACCACTACAGCGCAGAATGTCGTTGCCCAAGACTTGGAAAGCTGGATGGAAACCATCCTTTGTCAAGCTGACGAGAGAAAGGTGGAAGTCTCCAGGAACATAGGACATGAACGTGATGTCCAAAAGGAAGGTACACCGTTGAAATGGCGTCGCGACATCATTACTCTTACACTACCCAAGAAACACCGTAACCTGCTTGATGATATGATAAGGGCCTTTGAATCCAACGCTCAGTACAATCCAAAATGCTACGGAGTCAACAGTCAGAGGGGGGCATCAAACGATAATACCAGTAACAGTATTCGTAGAATGATGTATGGCGACTTTCCGATGGACTACGTCGAAATCGGCAAGGACTACAACAACTACATCAACGTGAACATCCTTGATGCGAAGGATACTACTAAGACTCACCGCTATGCCTACGCCCTGGAATGGCGCGAACAGAGCGGCACCACAGAGAAAGGAGCTGTTGATGTACGCTACACCGTCACCTACGGAAAGATTCCATCATCTCCGAGTACTGGCCTTGAAGTAATCAAGAAATCTAATAAGGATGCTATCGAATCTTATAAAGGATTCATCAAGGGACTTGACCCGAAAAACGTGTACCGCATAGGAGATGCCCGCACTAAGGACAATCTGGCGATAAGTGGAGATTCTGCCTTTGTTGTTGAGGAAATAAAAGGAAAACCATATAAATCGGTGGATGGGGCGCTTATTAACCCGTTGCGGGATAGCGAACATATCCTGCTAATGTTCTCAAGTCTGAAGCAGGAATACAAGAAGCAAAAGAATTCAGAACTCGGGGCTATAGTCATCTACTCCCTCTGCAAACGTGCCAACGAGGAGGGTTACTTCAGGGATGATTCTTTGGAAGAACTGAAGCAGTTGATAACCGAAGTTGCAGAACTAACTGAGGAAGCCAAGACAGTGACCGACCGCAATTACTTCCGGATGGCACGGGAACAGTTAGATAAGATTTTAAAATCAAGGAAGTAAAATTTGGTTTTAAAGTTAATAATATTTTGGTGCCAAATAACTCCCGCGTTGAGAAACGTGGGAGTTTTTTTTGCAAAAGACATAAAATTGCACAGAAAACAATGATTTTCTTGGATTAGTGTGCAGGAATTTATAACTTTGCCTCGAAAATATGATGTCATGAAAGAGAATCCATTAATACAATTTGGTAATGTTCCTGTAAATGCTGGAACTATTGCAGCATGCTTCGATTACCTTTCTTCGCCCAGTGAAAAGATACGAGCCTTAGAGAAAGATGGACAGCTGATTCGTCTAAAGCGTGGTTTGTATGTGGTAGATGATAAGGTGAGTGGTAAGTCTATTAATGTCCGATTATGTGCAAACCATATTTACGGACCGTCATACGTGTCGTTACAATGGGCTTTAAGGTGGTATGGGCTTATCCCTGAACGTGTGTTTACGATGACTTCCGTCACCACCAAGCGAACTCGAATGTTTGAAAACTCCTTAGGTCGTTTTACCTATTATCAGGTTAAACCAGACTATTTTTACATTGGAATTAGGAGCATGGAAGAGAATGGATTAAATTGTCTTATGGCCAGTCCTGAAAAAGCACTTTGTGATTTGATTCTTTACGATTCCTATTTACCTTCTCAATCCATGAAGGGCTTGGTTCAATACCTGGAAGAGGATATTCGCTTTGATACTGATGCCTTGAAAGATTTTGATGTCAGTATCATTGAAACATGCGCCCAGGCAGGCAGAAAGGAACAGATACTGAATAATCTAATTAAAATTATAAATAAAGGATGAGTGTATATGATGATATGGTGGCGGAATACGCCCAAAGATTAGGTACATCTACGTCAAACGTTGAGCAGGAGGTAATGCAGCGTATTGCCCTTGCAGGATTACAGCGTGGAGGATTCTTTGATCACGCAGCTTTCTATGGCGGCACCTGTCTGCGTATCTTTCATGGCCTGCCTCGATTCTCTGAGGATATGGACTTTTCCCTGATTGAGAAATGTGATGATATTCACTTGGAAAACTATTTTCCTGCCATAGTTGAAGAATTTAAGTTGGCTGGTCACGAGGTGAATATTGTAAAGAAGGATAAGAAGATATTTGGAAGGGTAGAGTCTGCATTTCTCAAGGAAAATACCGAGGTGTTCGACATCAAGTTCCAAACAAAGAAGACCGTTAAGGTAAAAATAGAGCTTGACATCGACCCTCCTTTGGCTTTCGAGACGGAACAGAAGCTACTCATCCAACCCTATTCCTTTATGACACGTTGCTTTACCTTACCATATTTATATGCAGGAAAGATGCATGCCTTGGTGTTTCGTAATTGGAAGACGCGTGTGAAGGGACGTGACTGGTATGATTTCGAATGGTATGTACGGCATCGGATTCCTTTAGATTATCAGCATTTGAGGGAGAGAATCCGAGTATTTAGCGGTGAAGTTATAGAAAAGGAAACGTTTCTGCAACTTCTTCGTGAAAAGCTTTCTTCTACGGATATTAATCTTGTTAAGCAAGATGTAATTGATTTTATAGACAACCCTCACGAACTTGATATTTGGTCTAACGACTACTTCCTGCAGTTGGCAGACATGATTGTGTTCAAGTGAATGTTTTGGCACAGAAAATTGCACCAGTTATGTTTTAAGGTTAAATAATTTATGGTACCAAATAGCTCCCGCGTTGAGAAACGTAGGAGTTTTTTTTATCCCCCGATACAAAACATTTTTACCCTAAGGATAAAACACTTTATTACGGCATTTAAAACTATTTTCAAGCTTTGAAAATATATAACCAAGCCTTGAAAATAAATTATCAAACCATGAAAATATATTTTCAAGCCTTGAAAATAATTATTTCAGCCGTCTTGGCATGTTTTCTCCTT
>JAEEGK010008439.1_pt1 | contig 24330 bp, 15 predicted proteins | sample 8958771 | NCBI WGS metagenome assembly JAEEGK01 (sample SAMN16246547, study PRJNA631951) | gut metagenome | biome: gut microbiome; feature: rumen; material: SC-attached | host: Bos | place: Iran: Karaj | collected 2018-10
CCCCAATCCCCAATCCCCAATCCCCCATCCCCCATCCCCCTATTCTCATTTTATTATAATTATACTTTTTCCATTAAAAATAATATTATAAAAATTTAAAATATAAAAATAAAATTTGAAGCTTAATATATATATATAAATAAATGAACAAGAATAAATTAATATATGAAAATTATTATAATTACCCATTCGAAAGTAGAAATCAAAATATAAATATAATTGACGAAAAAAACTTAATTAATAATAATTTATACGATTTAAATACAATTGAAAGTGATAAAAATAAAAAAAAAGAAAATACATTTAATTCAGAAACATTATATAATGAAGAACAAAATGAAGATAAAGAATATAACTTATCATCAAGAAGAGACACAAATTTGACATTAAATCCAAAAAGAGAAAATACAAAATTATCATTAAATAGTTCAATTATTGATAAAAATAATGCTCAATTAAGAAACGTTCATAAAAGAATAAATTCATCAAATTCAAATTCAATATTAATTCAAAAAAATAATATATCATCAAAGAATTTAAAAGTTCATAATAAAAATTATAAAAATTTCATTTATTTTAAAGGAGAAAAAATGAAAATAATATCAAATCCTTTAGAATACTTAAAAAAATGTAAATCAATAATAGTACAACAAAAATTTGATATATTAGAAGTTTTAACAGGATGTGAAAATGCAAATAAATATCATGTTTATTCAACAGGTAATTTAAATGAAAAAAATTATTTATTTAAATGTAGTGAAATATCAAATTGTTTTTGTAGAAATTGTTGTTCATCAAGTTCAAAAAAATTTAATATATTATTTCAATATCCTTCAAAATATAATAATACAAAAAAAACTCTTGCATTATTTTCAAAAGAATTTCATTGTAATTTATTATGTTGTTGTCAAAAAAATGAAATGATAGGAGGATTAATAAAAAATAAAAATGAATCATATAAAAAAATAGGAAAAATAAGTGAAAAAAGTAATGGTTGTAATTTAAATCCTTATTTTGTAATTCAAAATGATAAAGATATTATAAAATATAAAATAACAACTGAATATTGTCAAACTGGTTTTTTTTGTAGAGGAAATTCTTTAGGTAAATGTTATGAAGTTGATTTTTTAATTTGTGATAAAAAAGAAAATATTAATAAAAAAAATATTAAACCTATTGGAATTATTCATAAATATTATCAAGGTTTAAGTGAATTAGTTGGAGATGCTGATGCTTATTTAATTAATTTTCCTAAAAATGCTTCTGCTTTTGAAAAATTATTAATCATTGGTGGAACTATTATGATTGATTATAATTTTTTTGAAAAAGTTTCTTGGTGTGAATGTAATTGTGTATAATTTATTATTTTTTTTATTTATGTTTAGTTGATTTTTTTTATAAATTAAATTAGAAAAAAACAATTAATATGAGAATTATGTTATAGAATGTTAATTGTGATTATTTATAATAGAATTATATATGATACATAAGAAATATTTTTATCATAATAAAACATATTTATAAAATTAAAATTTTTAAATAAACATTTATTTTATTTAAATAACCTTAATATCTTATGTAAAATAAGTATAATAATTGTTAAAAATTCTAATAAAATTACAGTATATAATGAAAATCTATAACATTTTGCTCTTGTTTCAACTACTTTCATTGTTCTATCTGTTTGTTTAATATTTGTTTGTGCATTATCTAATCTCCCTTGTATTTTTCCTAATTGATTTCCTTGTTCTATTACATTATGACTTGCTTCTTTTAATCCAGTATTTGCATATAATAAATCTTTATTTATATCATGTAATAAATTTTCTTGAATATCTAAAGGAGAATCATTCATTTTTTTTAATTTTCTAATTTTTTTTTATATTTTTAAAATAAAAATATTATAAAAATTCAATATAACTCACAATAAAAATAAAAATTTATTTTATATTTAAATTTGTAAATTATAAATAAAATTTTAATATTTTATGAAATTTACAAATACATCATCAATTCAGAGTTATATATCTGAATCAAATATATATCAAGGAGTAAAAATATATGAAATATGGGAAGGAAATAATTATTTTTTATTTAAGGGAAAAATATTTGTAGGAGCAAAATATTATTTTGGTTTATTGACAAATTTTTATATTCATTTTTTTTCATGGTTATTTATAAAATTTGTAATAATAGTAAATTATATATTAATTAATATAGAAATTAGATAAACCACCAAAAATATTTTTAATAATCATTGAAATTTTTTTTTATTTAATAGTAGCAATAACTCAATTAATTTGTATATTTTCTGATCCTGGTGTTTTACCACATTATAATTATTTAAAAATTCATAATATTTTTCAAAAAAATAAAAATAAATTAATTCAAATTAGAGGATATAAATATAAAATTAAATTCTGTGTTACTTGTAATATTTTTAGACCTCCTGGAGTCTCACATTGTAAAATTTGTAATAATTGTGTTGAAAAATTTGATCATCATTGTCCTTGGGTTGGAAATTGTATAGGAAAAAATAATTATAAAGTTTTCTATTGTTTTTTATTTTCTTTTATGATTTTATGTATTTTAAATTCTTTTGGTTCTTTTGGATTTTTTTTTAATAGATTTCATAATATTAAAAAAATTAAAAATAATTGTTGTAATAATAAAATTTGTGATAATAATTTTAATAATGATTATTGTCATAAAAATTTATTTGTGGTTCTATTAAGAGAACAATATATTTTAATTATTATATTTGTTATATCTGTAATAGTAAGTTTATTTATTTTTTTAATTATTTTTATTTATTTTAGACTGGAATTTTTATTATAATTCTTTTTTGTTATCATACATATTTTTCAATAAGAAATATGACTACTTATGCTAATGTAAAAATGGGTGAAATTTTTGCAATATATGGAAATCCATTTTCAAGAAAAAATTGGAAAAAAAATATTAAACAATCACTTTATATTAAATATTATAAAAGAGTTAATTTTAGAGATATGATTTATTTTGAGAAAAAAAATAATTTTATGAATAATAATAATAATATTTATCTTAATCAAAATTCTTCATTAATTATGAATACTTCAAATAGTCAAATTATTCCATTGAGAATGGATGTAAATGAAAATTTAAGAAATAAAAATTTAGGTAATAATTTAAAAATTATTAAATTTTCTTCTCTAAATAAAAATGACTTAATGAATAAAAATAAAATATTTATTCAAAATAAACAAAATAATTATTATCCAAATATATATTGTGAAAGTGGTAATTCTTTAACAAATATACCAGAAGAAAAAATAGATTTCACTGAAATTCGAAATTTTGAAAATATTATTAAAAAGAAATTAATATTAAAAAAGAAAGCTTTATCATATAGAACTACAATTAAAAATGGAACATAAAAATGAAGTATTTATTTATTTTATAAAATAAACATTATTATATATTTTATATAAATAATTTTTTAGTTTAATTACTTTGTATAAAAATATTGAAAATATATATATAAAAATTATGAAACTATATTCTTTTATTGAATAATATAAATAAATTTTAAAAATATTTTTTTAATTATTTTTAAAATAAAAATAATGAATCAAAAAACAGCCTTAATCAAAAAAAGAAACAGTCAAAATTATTTAGAAGAAATTTTCCAATTAAAAAACATAAAAATGGTGTTACCAATAATATCTTATTTAGCATTTGATGAATTTCTAAATTTAAAATACACAAACAAATATTTTAATACATTATTAAAAAACAAAAAAATAATAAAACATTATTCCGAATTAGGTTGTATTACATCAAAAACAAGATTATTATTTCTTCAATCAAATATCGACATAAATAAATTATTATCAACAGTAGTAAAAAATGAATTAAATCAATATAAAATAACAAAAGAACCATATAATTCAATATTAAAATTATCATTAAAATCAAAAGAAAAAAATAAAATATTAAAACAATTTTGTGAAGAAATAGAAAGAGATATTACAAGAACATTTTATACAGAAAAATTTGCAAAAGGAAATGGAAATGAACAATTAAAAAATATATTAACTGCTATGGCTTTTATAAGACCAGAAATTGGTTATTGTCAAGGAATGAATTTTATTGTTGGTGCTTTAATAAATTTTATTGATAGTGAAAAAATATCTTTTTGGATTTTTTTATCTTTTATTGATGATTTAGAATTAAATCTTCTTTTTTTAAAAAATATGCCTGATTATTCTATTAGAATATATCAATTAAATTATTATATTAAAAAATATTTTCCTGAATTATCAAATCATTTAAAAAAAACTCAAATTAATCCTGATTTATTTTTCTCAAAATGGATTTTAACAATTTTTTCTTCTTATCTTCCTTTTCATATATTATATAAAGTTTGGGATGTATTTATTATTGATAAATGGAAAGCAATATTTAAATTTAGTTTAATTTTCTTATTTTTAATGCAGAAAGATTTATTAAAAATGGATTTAAATTCTTTTTCTAAATATTTTCGTTCAAATACAAAAAAGTTTGATAATATGGATTTTAAAGATATTATAAAATATTATAAAAATTATAAAGTTACTAATAAAAAATTATTTGAATTAAGAGAAAATTTTTTTATTGATCAAGTATTAGAAAAATTAAAAGATCCTAATTATCAATGGGATACTGATCAAAATGAATTTATTAATTCATATAGAAGAGATGTTGAAATAACAGAAGATGAAATTAATAAAAAAATAAGTTTAATTCAAAATAAAATTGAAAAAATTAATAAAGATTATGAATTAGCTGAAAAAGCATATGAAGCAGAATTAAATATTGTAAATAATATTAAATTAAAAATTGAAGTTTTAATAGAAATGAAAAATGGATATGAGAATGTATTAGGACATGTTTGTATTAGAAATATTAATCAACAAAAAAGTTATAATCAAGAATTTCAATATGATTTTTCAAAAGTTGAAAATGATAATCAAATAATTAATAAAATTTTAACTCCAAAATTAAATAAAGGAAATAAAATATTTAATATAATTAAAGGATTTAAAAAAGAAAAAAGTGAAGAAGAAAAAATTGAAAAAAAATTAAAAAGAACTAATAAAGATTTAGAAAATTTAAATAAACAATTAATGGAAAATTATAAGTTATTAGATAAAAAAAAATATCATGTTGAAAAAATTAATAAAGAAAGGAATAATTATAAAAATGAACTAGCTAATTTTTTGGAACAATCAGAAAAAGAAAAAAAATTATTACTAAAGAATTTATCAAAAAAATTAAAATTAAGTGTAAAATTTGTTTCAACAAATCAATATTAAAATTTTATAGATTATTCATTTAATAATATATTTTACCTTTTTTAATTTATAAATATTATAATTCTCTTATTGTAATTTATTTAATAATCTCCTAATTTTATATTATATTAATATTTTATTGTTAAATAACATTTTTAATTTAAACCATTATTTTTTGATTGGCTAATACATTAAATTGAATAATTAAATGATTTAAAATAGATATGAAAAAATTATGAAAAAAAATAAAGGTAAAATGTTGAAAATTAAAATTTATTTATCAATAAATAAAAATGAATTCATTTATTAAATTCAGCACTAAAATATATAAAAAAATTTCTTTAAAAAAAAATTAAATTTATAAATTTAAAACAAATTTAAAAAATTAAGATTTTAAATAAAAAAAACCAAAAAATCCCTATTTTTTACCATTTTTCCTTCCTGAAACATTTTTAAAAAAATAAAACTTCAAACTAAAAAATAAAATCAACTGAAAAACACCAAGAATACCTAAAATAGCATATTTAGCCTTAGGAGCTTTTTCACTAATTAACAAATAAACATTATAAAACAAAAAAATAGAACTATGAACTAAATAATAAATCAAAAAAATAGTTTCTAAAAAATCACTAGGAACAACACAAACAAATAAAATAGGAATTAAAATAACAAAAGAATAACCATAAACACATAAATTACTAACAAAATCAATATCAACTTTAAAACCAAATTTAGAAACTAAATAAATTAATAAAGGAACACCAAAACCAAAACCATAAATAAATAAAGCAGCATAAGGCATAAAATCAAAATTAGAAGAAAAATTATTATTTGATGATAAATAACCATTTAAATTCCCTGTTACAGTTATTAAAAAAATTATTGTTGTAAATGTCCAAAATGGACCATATAATTCTGGCTTTTCTTCTATTGATTCATAGAAACTTTTATTTAATGGTATTATTGCTCCTTTTAATTTTGATATTATGTCTTTTAATTCTACATCAAAGTATTTTGATATAAATGATAAGTAGTTGTTTATGTAATTTACTGTTACGTTTGATACTTCTTCTGTTATGTTTGCATTACCGTTTATTGTAAATTCATTATTTTTGTTTCCTATATTTTCATTTTGGTCATTTATTGGTATTTCTTTACCTAAATTCTCATCATGGAATTCTTGGAAGCCACTCATTTTTTTTATTTTGTGTTTTTTTTTGATATAATATATTTATAAATTTTTAAATAAGAATTTAAAATATGAATATATATAAAAAAAATTAATCTTTTTAAAATAAAAAAATAAAGATATTCAAAAAAAAAATAAAAAAAAATACATATTAAAATAAAAAAATGAATGGCCCAGTAATAATATTTGATAATGGTTCAGGATACTTAAAAGCAGGATTATCAACATCCCAAAAACCAGATGTAACAATCCCAGCATTAGTAGGTCGTCCAATGCTTAGATATGCAGAACAATTAAATGAAGTTAAATTAAAACCATTAATGATAGGAGATGAAATAATACCAGTACGTTCATTATTAGAATTATCTTATCCAATAACAGAAGGAATAATTGAAAATGAAGATGATATGTTTTTATTATGGAATTATTGTTTAACTGAGAAATTAAATATTAAAGAAGATGAATTGAAAAATAAAACAATTTTATTAACTGAAGCTCCTGGAAATCCATTAAAAAATAAAGTTAAAATGATGCAAATTTTATTTGAAAAATTAGAAGTTTCAAGAATGAATATTGAACCACAAGCAAAATTAACATTAATTTGTGAAGGATTAACATCTGGTATTGTATTAGATAGTGGAGATGGAGTAAGTCATTGTATTCCTGTATTTGATAATTCAATATTAACTCATCATATTAAAAGATTAAATGTTGCTGGGAGGCATATAACAAATTATTTAACTAGATTACTTCAATTAAAGTAAGTTATATTGTTTTTTATTATTTTTTTAGAGGTTATTCATTTAATTCAACTGCAGATTTTGAAACAGTTAAAGAATTAAAAGAAAAATATTGTTTTGTTAGTTGTGATATTGAAGGTGATAGGAAATTAGATCATGAAACAACATTTTATAATTCATATGCAAAATTACCTGATGGAAGAACTATTAGAATTTCAAATGAGAAATTTGAAGCTCCTGAAATTTTATTTAATCCTATTTTAGCTAATATTGAACAAAATGGAATTAATGAAATGGTTTATTCATCAATTCAAGTAAACAAATTTTTTATATTTAAATACTTTTATTTATTTTTTTTATAGGGTTGTCCAATGGATACAAGAAAAGCTTTATATGAAAATATTGTTTTATCAGGAGCTTCAACAATGTTTCCTGGATTTGCATCAAGAATTGAAAAAGAAATTAGAAATTCTTATATTAAAAATAATTTAAAAAATTCTTCTGATAAAACTATTAAAATTAAAATTGGAATAGTTGATAGTCCTAGAAGAAAATATTCTGTTTTTATTGGAGCTGGAGTACTTGCTAATATTATGGCTGAAGACCCTAATGGAGAATATTGGGTTACCAAAAGTCTTTATGATGAACTTGGAGAGGATGCTATTCTTAAAATTAGAAGTACACAACAAAATTAGATATTTGATTTTTATTAATTAATTTATTAAAAGAATTTTTATTTAAATCATATTTTTTAGTTTTTTTTTATTTTTTTATTTCTTATTATTTTTAAATAAATAGGAGTAACAAATTTATTTAATAAAAAATATTAATATTGAAATTAATTTTAATTTATTTATATATTTATTATGGAAAAGAATATAAAAAATGAAAATGAAAATAATGAAATTGATACAATATATTATAGATATAAAAAAGTAAATATAATAGGAGTTTCAGAAGTAGGAAAAAAAACATTATTAAAAGAATTAGAAAAATATAATAATCCACATTTTGATAAAATTCAAAAAAAAGATGAACAAATAGAAGAATTAAAAAAAGAAGAAAAAGATATAAATTTAAATTTAACAATTAATATAAAAAAAATAGATATTCCATTGAAACAAAATAATTCAAAATTACACTTAAATGTTTATTTATCAAATTTAGATAATAAATCAATAATAGAAAATAATAAAGATTCCTTATTATATGAATCAGAATTGATAATATTTTTATTAGATGTAACAAATAATAATTCATTAAAAGAAATTGAATCCTTAATTCAATTTCTTATTTCAAACAATTCAAAAAATCAAATATACAAATTTTTAATATTATCAAATAAAATAGATTTATATTCTCAAAGAGATGTTGGAAGTTATGAAATAAATGAATTAATTGAAAAATATAAAAATACATATCAATTAGAAATATCACTTAAAACAAAAGAAAATTTTGACAATTTAATAAATTTATTAAATGAAATATTATATAAAAATAAAGAATTTAATCCAAATGATTTAATAAAACCACAAAATCCTCCTATAATTTCAAATAAATTAAGTACATTTTCAGGTATAATAAATATTATTTTATTAGGAAATTCTACAGTTGGTAAAACTTCATTTATAAGAAGATTTTTTAAAAATTCATTTTATGAAAATACATTAATAACTTTAGGAATTGATGTAGAAAAAACATTAATAAAATTCCCTAATAAATATTATAAATTAGAAGTTTGGGACACTGCAGGACAAGAAAAATTTAGAACAATACCAAAAAAATATTATTCAAAAGGAGATGGATTTTTTATTTTATTTGATTTATGTAATCAAGAATCTTTTATTGAAGTTAATAAATGGATTGAAGATATAAGAGAAACTTTAGGAGATAATGAAAATAATGAATATAAGAATATTCCTATTTATTTATTAGGAAATAAAATTGATAAAATTAAAAGAGTTGTTAAGAGATCTGATGCTGAACAATTTGCAGAAAAAAATAAAGTTAAATATGTGGAAATTTCTTGTAAATTAGGTTTTAATATTTATGAAGTTATGATTAATATGATTTTTGATGCATCACAAAAAATTGGAGATATGGATACATTTTTTTTAGAGTATATTAAAAAGAATAATGATATTAGTATGGAAAACAATAAGAAATGTTGTTCATAATTTATTTTTGTTATTTGAAATTTATAATATTTTGTGAATTAATATTATTTAATTCTATATGTTTTAATCATAATATATTTAATTTAACTAAATTATTTATATATTATTAAATATATTTAAAGAATAAAATATTTTATTTATTTATTATTTTTAAAATTAGGAATTTTTTATTAACTTTTTTAATAATAATTTTACATATTATATATTAAGAAAATTATTTCTTTTTATTCTTTTATAATCAAAAATCTATTGAATATTTTTTTTAATCACTCAACAATCATTTTGTTTATTTAAACAATATGTTAGATGAAAATTTTAATATTTATAAAATAACAAAGGTGATATGATTAATATTTTTTATTTTTCAAATCTTTAAATATCATTATTATATTGGTTAGAAATTATATAAATCATTTAATGTATTATTGACAAAAATTCAAAATTTACTTTTTTAATATATATGATAAATTATTTAAAATACCTATATACCATTTTTTTTTATTTAAAAATAGGTGAACAAATTTTTATAAAAAAATAATATTTTGAAATAAAAGAGAAAATAAAACAAAATATTAAATAAAATGGAAAAAACTTTTTTATCTCATAAAAAAGCAAGAAGTGAAGGAAATGAATCAGAACAAAAGAAAAAAATAAAGTATAAATTATTTATTTCACTAGCTAAAAACGAACCCCCTGAATCACGAAATATTACCATTCATTTGGCAGATGGAAGCAAAATTATTCAATATTTTCCCAGTTATTTAGATTTACAAAATTATTTAGATCAACATCACATTCAGCATCCATATTATAAAATAAATGATAGAGATATTAAACTTTATAATATTAGAGAGTTTTTTAAAATAAAAAATTTAACTGAAATTTATAATCAAAGCATTTCATTAACATTAGATGAGAGACGTTTTATTCAACAAATAAATGATTTACCAGATGAAAATCAAAAATTAAATTCAGTTAATAATATTTTTTTAAATTTTGACTTATTTTTCAAAAATCACCTCCCTGGTTATCAATTTATTAATTTTCAAAATTTAGATATTGATTTTAATGATTTTTTAAATAATTGTTTTATTATTGATATAAAAAAAAATGTAATTAATGAGGTTTTTGGTCAAAAAGGAATTGGTTTTTCAACTTACTTTTATTTTATTTTAACATATTATAGATTAGGACAATTATTCCGTTTTATTCCTTTTATATATTGGGATTTAAATTTACTTTATAATCAAAAATCTATTGAAAATTATTTTCAAATTATTCAACAATCAGTTGCTTCTTTATTTAGAAGTTATGATGAATTAAAGAATTTTTGGATTAAAATACAAAATGATGTATTCAAAAATTTTCATAACGAATGGACTTTATTAGATATTATAATTGATACTTTTTCTTCAATATATAAAGTTAAAAAAAGAGGTTATCATCCAATTATTTTTATAACAAATTATTCAGATAGTAAAGATGTTGATAATAAAATCCAAAATCTTAAAAAAAAAATTTTAGAACAAAATTTATTTAAAATATTAATAAGATATAATTTAAATACTCAAAATTCAAATATTGAATTAATAAATTACTTAGAAAATATAAAAAGTGATATGTTTTTTGGCATCTATTCTTCTAATCTTTATCCTAATTTAAAAGATTTAAAAAGTAAATATCCAAATATAATGAAAAAGATAGGGTATACTATTGACAATTATATTAATTTAGAAAATTGTAATAGTGAAGATGATGTTAAAAAACTTGTAGAAGAAAAAGAAAAATTTTATAAAAGATATATTGAACAATTTTATTATAATGATTCAAATAAAAAATACTTTTATTTAAATTTATCTACTTTTTATATTGGAAAAAGTTATTCAATTACAGATATAAGGAATTTATTATTAAATATTCCATTAGATTTATTTAATATTGATTGTTATTACCATTTAAATGAAAATAAGTTTATTAAACTTGAATATAATAATGATTTAGTAAAAAATTTAATTAATGAAATTTGTGAAAATAATATTAAAAATATTTTTTATTCATATTTTTTTCATAAATCAGAAAATTATGTTAAAGGGGGAATATTTGAGAAATTAATCAAAGTACTATTTAAAAATGGAGAAACTCCTTTTGGAAATTTTAATGACATTTTTTATCTTGATTGTTTCATTAATAAAATTGATTTTAATAAGAAAACAAAGGAGGATATTTATAATTTTGTTAATAAAAATGATAATATTAATAAACTAAAAAATAATCTTAAAAATAAAAGCATTAAGAATGGGAATTATTTATTTTTTCAATTAAATAAAAATGGGAAAGATTTTGATATGTGTTTATCAAAAGGAAATAAATTATGTTCAATTCAAATTTCCATAAATAAATCAATAGAAAAAATAAAGGAAATAATGAAAAATATAGATTCAAAAAAATATTTCATATTAAAAAAATTAGAGAAAATATTTCCTGAATTAATTCTAAAAGAATTTCATATTTTATTTATTTTATTACAAAATACACAAGATAAATCGACTTTAGATTTTTGTAATTCTTATAATATACCTTACATTCTAGTTGATAATGAATTGAATTTTTACAATAAAAATGAAATAATAAAAATGTTTGAACTTAATGAATTCACTAATTTTGATGAAAAAATTTCTGATTGGAAAGAGAGTTTAGATGATTATATAATAAAAAATGAAAGTTTTAATAAAAAAGAAATTTTATTTGAGGATTTAGATAATAATAATGAAGAAGAATATGACAAAAATGATATCCAAAATAATAATGTAGATTTAAAAGATATAATTTATAATCCTGAAATATATGATAATAATAATTATAATTTTGTAAAGACACTTCCTTGTGAGAATAATAAAAATTTAATTGAGGAAAAATTAAATCCAAATTATATTTCTATTGATATTGTTGATAAATTAAAAGATTGGGATCAAGATTATATATCAAAGTTTAAATTTATAGGTGAATGTAAAAAATTTCCAAATTTAAAAAATAAAAAAAATAAGAAAAAAAATATTTTATATATTATAAAAAAAGAAGGAAAATTATATTTTGCGATTTTATTTGATGAAAATAAAAAAATAAAAAAGAAAAATTTTGAAGAGCCTTCAAAAATAAATATTAAAATTAAAGTATCATCGAAATATTCAATTGAAAAATTTTGTAAATAATCTAATTACTTTTTAAATTAAATAATTAATAAATATTATAATAAAATAACCAATTAATAAATAAATCAATTTAAATCACTTTATATAATCTAAATAAAATTTAAAAAAAAATTAAAATTTAAATTAAATTAATAACTAAAATAAAATTTCTTTAAATATTTTCCTATTCTAAATTAATAAAAAACCCAACAAAATAAATAAAAACCATTATTTATTAGTTTCAATAATACTAGGTTCAATTTTCTGTGACAAAACAGTTTTTTCCTTAATTAAAAATTCTTCCATTAACTTATTAACACCAACTCTAAAATTAGTAGCAATAAAATTAGTTTCAGAATAATCATTAACAGGTAAACTAAACAATTCAATAAATTTAGCTTCAGCAATTAAATCATTTGCAGTAGAATGAGCAACACAATAAGTCCATAAACTAATTAATAAATCTCCAGTTGGAGAAAAAGTCTTTTTAGTTTCATTTTCATAAGTTCTTCTTGCTTCTTCTGCAATTAATTGATGAATTCTATATATTTCATTTTTTTTTTCAAAAACTGTTTTTTTATCTGATAAATTACTCAAAAATTGAATTGGTGCTTGAAAAGTACATTTTCTATATGCTTTATCAATTTCAAATGTTGATAAATCAAATTTATTTGGATTTTCTTTTAATTTATTTTTAATAAATGCTTCTTCATTTTTATAATTTCTAGTAAGATAACCAAAAATATAATCATATAATTTATCAAAAATTAAACTTTCTGTTAATTCTACAAATATTATTTCTTCAGCTTGACTATTTGTAAATGCTTTTTTAATTGCTTCATAAACAATTAATGCTTGTTCTGAAAAATTTTTAGCATAATATTCTTCGTAACCTTTTACAATCACATATTGATTTTTCATTAAATAATAAAAATTATTCAATTCTTCATTTTTAACTTTTTTAAAATTTTCAAAAATAAATTCATAAAGATTTTGATAATTTTGAATATATTCAATCATTGATGAAAATCTTTTTAGTTTTTCTCCCATTTTTTCACTTTTTGCTGAAGAAGTATTTGTTCCATAACTTTCTTCATCAAAAACATTATCAATTTGATAATATTGAATTCCATCTTCTGATTTATATGATTCTTTTATATTAATTTTCATATCTTTTTTAGTCCAACCTAAATATGGAACAAATGAAGGATAATTTAATTTTATTACTTTCCCATTTAAATTTATAAAAAGATTCTCATCATATGGACTTATTTTATAAATATGATTCCCATAAAATTGTAATGTTAACATTTGCTCTGTTATTACTTTTCTTAATGGCATTAAGACTATTAAGTTTTCTGCTTTCATTTTATCAATTAATTTTGGGTAGTTTTGATGTAAGTGTAGATCAAAAATTTCTTCTTTTGACATTATGATATATAATAATAATTTTTTTTTTTTTTGATTTGATTTAATTTTTTTTATTTAATTATTAAAATTATTAATTTTATTAATTATTTATAAATTCCAATACAAATATAGAAATTATATATTATTGAAAAAATTATTTTTTGTACTTTTTTTTTAATTAAAACTCCATCTTAATTTCTTATCAAAATATCTAATACATCCTTTAGCATTTTTTTTTTCTTTAAGACAACAAGACCAAGCCCAATATTCTTTTTTTTTATCACTTATAATATCTTTTTCAATAAATTTTCTCTAAATAAAAAATTATATAAAAATAAATATATATACATATATTCCAGGATGTTTAAAAAATTCATAATAATTATTTTTAATTTTCTCTTCTTGTTTTTTAATTTCAGAAACACAATTTCTGTAAACTTTTTTATATGCTATTTTAAAAGCTTCTAATTTTGAAATTAACTTTTCTTTATTTTTTCTTCCTAAAGTTAAATCAATTTTATTTTTTTTCCTATTTTCTTCCATTAATAATTTTTCTTCTTTTTCAATTGTTTTACTTAAATGAACAAGTGGTAATAATACATTAACTTTTTTATGATAAGGATTAATTTCATTTTTAATTGATTCAATTGTTAATATTTTTTGAACTAATAATTCATCTGTAAAAGGTTGAAAATCTTTTATTGATTGATTTATTATTTTAATATTATTTATAGTTGTTGATTTATCAGTTTTTAAATTGTTATAATGTGAATATGAACTATTTTTACTATTTTTTTCAGAAGCTGTTAAAATATTATCATTTAAATTAGATATTAATGAATTATTTGAATTTTTCATTATTTTTTTATTTAATGAATCAGAAATATTTGGTTGATTGAGACTATTTTTTTTTGAAAAATTATAAATTAAAGGAATTGGAATATTAAATTTTGTTTTTGTTTTGTTTATTTTTTTTTTAAAAAAAATGTTTTTACTTGAATTATTAGATAAAGATCTTGAACTATTTAATAATTGATTAGCATGTTTATTTACTAATCTTTGTACCATTTCATTATTTAATGTAGTTTCTGGTCTAATTTTTGAACGTCTTTGCATAAAATTTCTATTTTTAATATTATCTACTTGAGATTTATTTTTTGGATTTAAATCTTCTTTTAAATTAAATATTATTTTTTTTGAATTTATTGGAGGATCAATTTTAACTTCTTCAAATGATATTTTTTTAATATTTTTAAAATTAGTTTTTTTTGATTCTATTGTGTTATAATGTATTAAAGTAAATTTTTCTTTTTTTTTTTCTTTTTCTTTTTCTTTTTCTTTTTCTTTTTTTTTGTCTTTTTCTTTTTTTTTTTCTTTTTTCTTTTTTTTCTGCTTATTTTCTCCATATAAAGCTCTTAAAAATTTTTGTCTTGAAAATTTTCTAAAAGTTGACCTTTCATTTTCATTAAAAGAATAATGAGTAAATTTTCTCTTATCATAAATAGAAAGTTCATATATTGAATCACAATCAAATCTTTTCTCTAAAATTACTGAATTATTCCATTTAGGTTTTTTTAATTGTAATATATCAGGTTTTACCATTTCTTTAATTAAATTTTTACTTTTAATTACTTCTGGAGATATTATTGCATTTGAAAATTTTCTTTCGTTTTTAGAAAAATCTAATGGTATTTTTCTTTTCCAATCTTTTCTTAAATCTTTTAAACTTTTTATATTATTATTATTTTCTTCATTATTATTTAAAATAAATTTGTTTTCTTCAGTTAAATTAAATAATAAAAAACCAGATTTAGGTCTTTTTATAAATGGAAATTTTGGTTCTGTTTTATTATTATGTGTTTCACTCTCACATCTCCTCATTAAATAATTAAATATATTAAATTTTTAAATAATTAACGATAAAATAATTAATAATTTTATAATAAAGTGAAAAAAAAAATATTAATTCAATTTAAATTTAATTTAATCATTTTTGTAAATTAATTGATTTTATTTATTCTTAAAAAGCAAATTAGTTTTTTCAATGAAAAATATAAAAAATCAAATCTTTTAAAAATACATTATTTGTAAAAAAATAAAATTAAAAATAAAATTTCAAAACAAAACCAATAAATAATATATTAAATAATATTTAAACCATTTTTTACTTTCAATTTTTATTTTTTCTTTTGATTATTTTTAATTCTTTATTTCTTCATTATTATCACTATTAATAGGATTATCATTATTGAAAGTTATAGTTAAAGTTCTTTGAAATTTAGTAAGTTCATCAATTTTATTATCATCATTTGTATCTTTATCATTAATAATTGTTTTTGCTTTTTTAAAAAAATTCAAATGTCTTCTTAAATCAATTGTCATTTTTTTGCGATTTCGATTTCTCATAGAAAAATGATAATACTTATCATCATATAAAGCTCTATAAAATCTTTCATTTTTTCTTTTATGATAATTTTCATTTATTTCATCATAAATTTGTTCTTCATATTTATTATATAATTTCCTTTGTAATAAATATAATTCATTCATTCTTTTATATTTATTATCTTTTTGTTTTGAAAAAAAATTTGTTTTTGTTTTAACTTTATTTTTCTTTTCATAATTTTCAACATAAAAATTATAACCATCAAAATCACTATCAGAATCATTTTCATTTACACTTTGGATTAATATTTTTTCTTTTTTTACTTTATTATTTAAATTTTTCCTATCTGAAAATTTTATTTGTTTATCTATATCACTTCTTTGAGTTTTTTCAATTAAACTATCATCATTTTCATTTTTCTCTTTTTTTTTTTTAAATGGATCATTAACAATTTCATTCACAAATTCATTTGTATATTTTTTTAAATATAATGGAAATTTTGATTTAAAACGAAAGTATGTATCTTTATCTTTATAATTTGTTGAAATAAATGAATTTAATAATGAAGTTATTGAAATTTTACCAGAATTACCAAATAATCTTTCTTCTTTTTTTTTCTGTTGAATTTTAAATATTTCATCATTTGCTATTTTTTTTATTTGTACTTTTTCATTATATAAATTCAATCTATTTTTAATTATATTTTCTAATTGATTTCTTGTAAACATTGTTGATATAATATTTATAAAATCACTTTTTATTTTACCTTTTTTTTCTTTTCCTAAAGCAGAATAAAAATTAAAATAAGTATTTAATATTTTTCTTTGAAATTTAATAAATATTGTTAAAAATACTCGATAATCTTTCATTGAATATGCAACTTTATCATTTAAAAAATGAAGAAGATGTTCATATGATATATCGTAATTGTTGTAAAAACGTTTTATTGATTCTGTTAAAAAACCATAATTATTATTATTTAAATTTTCCATAGTAATTGAAAAATTTGAATTTATTAATTGATTTATTTGAATTCTACTAATATCTTTATCATATTTGATCATAACATTTAAATTAGATTTTAATATTATATCTTTATGAAAATAATCTTCTTCTTTTATTTCATTTTTATTTTTGAAAATTTCAACTTCTTTAAATTTATTTTCTAATGTTTCAAAAGAAAGATAATCTTCATCTTTATTTATATTATCTTTCATATTTTTAATAATTTGTTGATGTTTAATTTCACGTAATTCTCTTTCATAATATGATAATTCACTTCTTAAATCAGTTAATTCTTTTAAATAACAATTATAATTTAATGATAATGTATTATATTTTAAATTATCTTTTTTAAATTTAGATAATATTGGTTCAATTCTTTTAAATTTCATTTGATGATAAATAATATTTATTTTCATTTTATTCATTAAATAATCTTGAATAATCATACTTTTATCATAACAGATTTTTTCATTTTTATTATTTTGATCAGCAATTAAATTTATATATTTTTTTTGTCTTCTTCTTAACACTGAAAATTTAGAATTAAAATATTCAATATCTTGTTTAATTTGATTTAATTTATATTCTAAAGCAGCAAATTTTTGTTTTTTCTTATTCATTTCATCATTTATTAATTGTTCAGACCTAAATTGGAACATATTTAAATTTCTTAAAAGGGATTTTTTTTGCCTTTCTTCTCTTTGAACTGAACGTTGAATAATTTTAAATTTATCTAATTGTTTTTCTGCATCTTCTAAATTTCTTGATTCTTCTTTTCTTTTTTTTAATAAACCTTCTTTTTCTTTTTTTAAATCATTTATTATTCCTTCATAAATTTGTAATGAAAAAGATAAAGATTCTATTTTTTCTTTCATTTTCTTTATTTCCTTTGTATCATCTTTTGTTTCTTTATTTATATTAATTCCAAATTTATAATTATGAATTAAAGAATTTTGAATTATTTCATTTATTTGTTTTAATTGTAATTTTTTTTTATTTATAGTATCAATATTATTATTTATTGTTTTTAAGAGATTATTATTTTGTTCTGTTAATTCAATTTCAATTCTATTTAAATTTGCATATTGTGGTTGATCATCAATTAAAAATTGAACAAAATGATTTTTAGTTTCTTTAAAATCTTCTTGTGATTTTACTATAAAATATGATTCTTTATTTTTTTCTTTTTTTTTTTTTTTGAAATTAATTGAAGTTAAGTTGAACATATTATTAATTAATTTAATATTTTTTAATAAACAGGTAATAATATCATTTTATCAATTTTAAAATATTAAAAAATAAAAGAAATAAAATTAAATTAAAAATATTTTATTCTTCTATTTTATTAATATAATAAAAATTATTCAAAATTATTTTTTATGGGATGCCGTTGTTCAAGAGATGGAAGAAAAATAATTGTAAGTTCAAAAATAAAAGAAAAAAACAAATTTATATTAAATATTCATATACCAAAAACAGATAATAAAAAAATGTTTTTTTATATATCAAATAATGAAAAAGAAACATTATCAAATATTTTTAATGAACTTTTTTTAAATAAAAATTCTGAATTAGAAGCAAATTTTATTTCAGTTTATAATCCAACAACAGATAATTATGATTATTATATTCAAAGTTTATTAGGTTATAAAATTGAAAATGTAGAAAATCCAAAATTGGGAAAAATGTGGAATATTTATATTAATAATGAGAAATTAGATTGGAATTCTTATTTTGATAATTGTCGAAGTATTAATTATCAGGATGAAATAGATTTAAAATATGAAGATTATATTAGTAAAAATTCTTATCAAAGTAAAGAATTTAATTCAAGTGATTCTAATAATTTTTTAGAATAGATTTTTGATTATTTTATTTCATTTTTTTGTTTATATAGATATGTATATTATTGAGTGTAATATAAGAGTATATTTTTGATTAAATAATTAATATTTCATATATTATATTAAAAATGATATAATAATTAATGGTATTTTATTTGATAGTTTTTTATTTTTTATAAGTAAAAATTTTTAAAATATACAATAAATTATTTATTAAAATTTTGTTTTCCTCAATTTTTATTTTTTTTCATATCTTTTTATTTTATATGTTCTTTTGTTATTTTCACTATCATCATCTTTTGTTTTTCTTCTATTGAATGTTTTAATTTTCTTTTCATTAATATTAATTTCTATTTCATCTTCTTTATCTTCATTTACTTCTTTTATAACTTGATAACTTTTCCTTTCTTTCTTTTTAATAATAACTCCTTTTCCCATATGAATATTACTTTTATCTTTATAATAATCTTCCATTAATTTAATATTATCAGTATCAAGAGTATCAAAAATATATTTTTTCTTAATTTTTCTACAAAAAAAACTTTCTTGACTAATTATATAATTTTCATTTTCAAATAATCCTATATCATTTCCAAATCTTTCAAATTCTTTTATAACACTTGAATTATTTGTATTATAATTTTCTTCTCCAAAAATTTCATTTGCCATTTGAAGATAACTTATATGTAAATTTTTATACATTAATTCTAATTTCTTTTTTGTTATTTTTTTTACAAATGATATAAAACGCCATTTTCTTAGTAATTCTCTTATAAATCTTTTTTTTGATATTCCTTTATGCATAAAAGTTATTTTTAATAAATATATGATATTATATACTTTAAATTGAGATTTCATTTGTTTTTTAATTAAATAAAGGAAATAATTTTTGAAAAGAAGTTTGAATTTTTTATATATTGAATTTTTATTATTGAATTGATTTAAAATTAATAATAATTGACTAATAAAATCTTTTTTATTTTGTCTTTGTTTTCTCATAATATAATTCTTTATTAATTGTATAAATTTGTTGTTTTTATATTTGACCTTAATTTGATTAAAAGAATATTTTTTTCTCGCTAATATTTTTTTCTTAAGATAATCAATAAATAAAGGGATAATATAATTGAAAATATTTCTCTTTTTTAAAATTAAACTTTGAGGAGAAGAGATATGTGCTCTAAATTGGAGTTTCAAATTAATTTTTTTATTATCATTTGTACCTTGATGTTTACTCGAATATTTTATTTCAGATTTTTTATTTTTAATTATCTTAAGTAAATAAAAGAATAATTTCATATATGAAATTTTCTTTTTATTACTTTTTTCTATTATTTTATTAAACATTTTTTGAATAGTTTTCATATAGAAAGCTTTATATAAATTGATAATAAAATTTTTCTTATTTTGAAATTTGAAATTATCTCTCATTTTAATTAATGAATCTCCAAGAGCACGAAGTCGCTTCTTCAACTCAAAATTATATTTTATTTTTTTAAAGAAATCCAAAGCTCTTATTCTTATTATATCATGTAATAATTTTTTTATTAATATTGCATTTATTATTATATTAAGTGATATTATTGATTTCCTTTTATCTATTGTTTTAATCATCTTTTCAATAATTTCACTCTTTATTTTTAATATTTTAGTTTTATCAATCCATTTATTCAAATATTTTTTAAGTAAAAGATTATTATTTTTTGAATTTGAATTTATTATTATTTTTTTCATTAGAGAAAATAATTTTTTATATTTAAAGTTGTTTAATAGTCTTTTTAATATATATGATTTGACCTTTTTATCAAGAACATTTACCATTCTTTTGAATTTAATATATGAATTTAATTTATTTATTATGTTTTTAAGTGACATTTTTTTATATTTTAATGATAATAATTTTGATATTTTTTCCCATAATTTTTTATTATTCTTTATTTTATTTTTATTCCTTAAGTATTTTTGAATATTTTTTGTTTTATCATTTGCATTTTTTCTTTTTACATTGTTTAACCATTTTAAAAGAATTGTTCTTATTTTATTATTATTATCTATTATTTTTTTATATATTAACATATTTAATAAAGTATTAATTTTGTCTTTATTAATTTTATCTTTCTCTATTTTTACTTTTATTATTTTTATTTGCTCCAACCATTTTTTTAAAGCGTGAATTACTTTTTCATTAGTTAACTTTTTTCTTATTGTAATTATTTTCATAACTTTGTTTTTATTTTTGTATTTTTTAATCAAATTAAAAACATTTTTTAAATGCTCATTTCTTTTTTGATTAAGATAATCAAATAATTGATTCAAAATTTTACTTCTTTTTATCATTTTAATTTTATCAAAAACATATTTTTTATTTGGATTTAATTTAGGTAAAATATCAAATGCTTTAATAATATTATTTCTAAATTTATTTTCTTTTTCATTATCCCTTCTTTTTTTCAGTAATTGACAAAAGAATTTAATAATATCTGCATTTTCTTGTAATTCAATTTTTTTAACTTTTGTTCTATATTTATTAAAATTTATTCTTAAAACATTGTTTCTTTTGAAATTCATTACTATTTTTTTAAGTAAAAATATTTTTCTTGATAACTTTAATTTTTTTGATTTATCCCTTATTTTTTCAATAAACTTCTGAATAATTGATGAATATTTATTTTCTTTATTTTTTATTCCTTTTGTTTTAATTATCCATAAATTAAGATATTTTTTTAATAAATTTGTTTTTAAATTTGAATTTTTTAATAAAATTCTCTTTTTCAGTATTGAATTACTTTTTTTCTTTTTACCATATTTGTTTATAGTTTTAATTATATTTTTGAATATGAATTTAGTTATTGAATTTTTTACTTTTGTTATCTTTATTATATCTTTTAATTTTTTTGATATAATCTTTTTTGTTAATTTAATAAAGAAGTTTTTTGTTTTATTTTTTAATTTATTTTTTCTTTTTTTAAGAAGGAAGTTTGTTATTTTTTCTGAATTATTCTTACAACCTAATTTTTTTGTAATTAACATCCAATTTCTTATATAATATATTAATTTATCATTTTTATTATCATTTGTTAAAAATATTCTGAGTAATATTTTTTTTATTTTTTCTTTATTTTTTTTCTTATTCTTTAATTTTATTTTTTGAATAAAGTTTTGAATTTTAATTGCTTTTAAATTTAATTGTTCTGATACTCTTTTCCATTTCTGAATTATCTTTTTTAATAAATTATCTTTATCATTCATGTTTAATTTATTTAAAAGATTTAAAAGTAATTTATTTCTAAATAAATCATTAGCATAATTCAAAATATTATTAGTTGAATATCTTTTATCAATACCTTTAATTTTTCTTAAACTTTCTTTTATTCTTTTTATATAATCATTACTTTCATTTATAATTTTACTTATTTGTATAATTAAATATTTTCTAAATAAAAATCTTATTTTAAATTGAGAATTTAATTTTTTCTTTAATTTCTTTTTTTGTTTTACTTTACAGAATTTTTGAATAATTTGAGCATTTAATTTTAATGAAATAGTTTTTGCATTTGATATCCATTTATATAAATACTTTTTTAATTTTGTATAATTTCTATCACTTTTCTTTTTAATTAAAATTCTAAGAACATAAACAATTTTTTGATTCAATTTTGTTTTTTTATTTTTTAATTTATTTTTAAGATAATTTTGAATTTTTTTAACATTTTTATCTCTTTCATCTATTGAAATAATTTTCCATTTTCTTAAATACAAAGGAAGAAAATATTTTTTAAGCCCAGTAATAATTTTTGGATAAATATTCGTTAATTTTTTTATTTGAATATATTTTTTTATTTGACCAAAAACATTTTTTCTTCTTTTTTTAGTTAATTTATTTAATATAAAAATGAGTTGATTATATTTCTTTTTATTCACTGGTTGTAATTTTATTAAAACATTTCTTATTTTTTTTAAATAAAACTTCTTTAATAATTTGTTTAATTTATTTTTTGACTTTTTAATGTTATTCTTTTTTGAAATATTTTTCATAAATTTTTGAATTTTTTGAATATTAAAAATACATTTATCTTTGTGAATTTTTTGATTCCATTTCATTATATAATATCTTAATAAATTTGGTCTATTGTTATTTTTTCTATTATAAAATAGCTTTAATTTAAGTAATTTCTTTTTTAATCTTCTTTGATTTTTCCTAGTTTTCATTCCTCTAAAAACACTTTGAATTTTAATCACATTATTATTTCTACTTAATAAAGGAATTATATTTCTCCATTTTAATATAGTATCTTTTAATATTTTTTTATTTCCTTTTTCATAATTATTCAAAATTTTGATTAATGTTTTTGCAATATTTTTATTTTTACCAATAGTTACTAATTTCTTAAAAATTTTCTTAATCAAACTTTTTTTAATTAGATTTAATAGATTATTAATTTTATTTCTTTTTTTATTAATTCCCATTATCTTAACTTTACAAAATTTTTTTATTATTAATGCATCATCAATGGCTTTTTCTTTTCTTATTATTCTTCTTAATTTCATAAAATAAAATTTTAATAAATTCTTTTTATTACTATTTTTAATAATGAAACTTTTAAGTTTATGATTTCTATTTTCTAATTTTTGTTTAGCTTTTTTATTTTTTATTTTTTTAAAGAAATTTATTAATTTTTGTGCTTTTTCATTCCTATAATTTAATATTTCTTTTAATATTCTTGTTATGTTTTTATAAGATTGAGTTTTTTTTGTTTTTAATATTGGATTTTGTAATAATGAATGAATAAAATTTTTAAATTTTTTTATTTCTTCTTCTTTATTTGGTATTTTATTTTTCCAATCATTCAAATATCTTTTTGTAATATCTTTTTTTATTTTTGGATTTATTTGATAAATAATTTTACTTATTATTTTCTTTATAGTTATTATTTTTTTTCTTTTCTTAATTCCTTCATACACATTATTATTATATGGCTTTCTTAATGCATTTAATAATATCTCTAATCCTTTTCTAATTTTTGTAATTTTTTCTAAAGTATTATCTTTTTTTGGAATATTTTGTCTCCAATT
>JAEEGK010008440.1_pt1 | contig 24329 bp, 19 predicted proteins | sample 8958771 | NCBI WGS metagenome assembly JAEEGK01 (sample SAMN16246547, study PRJNA631951) | gut metagenome | biome: gut microbiome; feature: rumen; material: SC-attached | host: Bos | place: Iran: Karaj | collected 2018-10
GGTAGTATTCCACCGTGTGCACGGGGGAATGGGTGATGGACAGGGCCGCCTGTGAAATCATGCCCGCTTTCTTCGCATATTCGATGGAAAGTTTGAGGTTGCGGTGGTCGTTGAGGCCGCAGAAAGAACGGGCGATGTCGGTGCCCTGTGCCTTCTTCACCTTGAACATCAGCTCGCGGACATCCGCGGGAACGGGATACATGCGGATGGCGTTCAAGCCACGTTCCAGCATGTGGGTCTGGATTCCCGCCTTGCGGAGGGGTGCCGTCCATTTGCGCACGGAGACGTTGGGATTCTCACCATAGAGCAGGTTCACCTGCTCGAAGGCGCCGCCGTTGGTTTCCACACGGTCGAAGCATCCCATGTCCACGATGGCCGGGGCCACCCGGACCAACTGGTCCACGCGCGGTTGATACCTGCCGGAACTCTGCCACATGTCCCTATATACCAGGGAGAACTTGATTTCACGTTTTGCCATATCAGAGATGTTGTTTCAATTCACAAAGATAACAAATTATTCCATTTCTTCTGCGAAAAACATGACCATTGCATCACGGATTTCGTAAAAGCGCTGCGTATATTCCAGCGCATCGTCCAGATGGAGCCGGTGCCGGGGTTCCGGGCAGGGATGATGCTCCGCCCGCAGGCCCAGTTCCAGGGCTTTTTCGTGGACGGCGTGTGTCCCGTACATCGGGTCCGAGAACAGTTTTCCGGCCCATCCGACCGGATAGCCCCGGTCATAGGGCATCACCGGATCGGCGGTCGATTGGAAGGAGAGGATGGGTGCGCGGGCGTTTTCCAGGACCGACAAGTCGTGGACGGAGCCCCAGAGGTTGGCGACGGCCTGGATATGGAATCCGGCGGGAAGCCGCGGCGATACCTCTTCCATCGGCCTGTCCCCATACAGCCGGAAGGCCAGGTTCAGGGCGGTCATGGCACCGGCGCTGGTTCCGGCGGCAAACACGCGATTCCTGTCGATCCGGAGATCCTCGCGCCCCAGCAGGTACTCCAGGGCTGCGTCAGCGTCTTCCAGCGCCCGCAGTTCCGCCTCCCGGAATTCCTTTTTCCGGGCGTGGAATCCGAGCCGATAGTTGATGGAGACGGCCACATAGCCGAGCGAAGCGAAATACTGGCACCAGCCTGTCTGTCCGGGCTCCTCCTTGTTGCCGAAAAGGAAGGAACCGCCGTGCATCATCAGAAGCAGCGGCCTCTCGGCCGTATCGTCCCCGGCGGGCGTGTAAATGTCCATTTCCAGGGTGACAGGTTTCGGGTCGAGCGTATGGAGCAGCAGTTTGCCGAGGGCTTTCTTGTCGCCGACGGGGGCGTGGGTCCAGTATCCCATGGCCGTGGCGTACGGAACATCCCGTTCCACCGTCACTTCATAGGCGGGCGTCGTAAAGGGAAGGGCCATCGCAACCAGCAGACTGAACAGGCCCATCATCAGAACGTTGTCGCCAGCCGCATACCGAACCGTGTGGCGCTCTCGATCTTCTCCTCAATCTCCTCCGGGCTGGCATAGTCCATGTTCCAGGCGGCTACCGTCAGGACGATGCCGAGGTCCCAAAGCTGGGAAAGCGCCTGTAGATAGCTGGTTCCCTGCTCACGGGCATCGCCGGTGGGGATGTTCATGCCGCGCGTGGTGATGTACATCACCTTCTCGCACTTGCATTTGCCCACGCAGGTCCGCCCATTGTCCGTAAAGGTGATATCAAACAGGGAAACGTGCTCGAAGAACACCTTCACCACCGCCGGAAAACTCATGTCCCAGAACGGTGCTACGACCACAAGGCGGTCAGCCTCGGCAATCGTCCGGGCCGCCTCCAACGCCCATTCGGGCACCTTGCCGGCGGCCCTGTCCGCATAAGTCTGCGGCGTCAGCGGCTCCATCGACATTTGCGTGAGGTCGAACCTCGTTATCTCATACCGCTTGGCGAGCGCCTCGATGACAGGCTCCGCAATCCTCCTTGTCCGGGATTCCTCCCCCCGGATGCACGCGTCGATCACGACCAGTTTCTTCATGTTTATTGTTGTAATTAATTAGATCCGGTGCTGGAGACGTTGACGGAACACGAGACCGCAAGCAAACAAACCAGAGTCATTGACTGAAGTACAAATCCTTTCTTCATGGTGCAAATGATCATTTGTTAACCAAATACATGCAAATATAGAAAATGATTTCCGAATTGCCGGGCAACCATGATCAAAATAAACGGCCACCTTGTGAGATGGCCGTCTGGGTGAGCTTTTTGACAGAATCTAATCGGAAACCGGACGGATGGACAGGCCGGCGCCACCGTTGACGCCTACGGCATACGTTGCGACAAAGCGCTCTTCCGGATCTTCTCCGGAAGTTACCCAGAAGTTCAATTGCCACGCGGAGGGTCCTGAATCGCCAATAGAAGAAGACCAATAACATCCTTCATCTCCAGCAAGGAAGTTATCATTTTCCGGTTCTCCCAATTCGCCCGCGGCGGGCAGGAAGATCTTGTTGCCCAGATATCCCGGGATCTTGCTCTCTACCGTATAACCTCTATTGACCGAGTCCCAAGTCCAAGTGAACTTGCTCAGATCCGTCAATGCGTCCCACTCCTGCACAGTCGGATAACGCCAGTTTTGTCCCCATTCAGAAGTGGCCACATCCACAAAAGCGGTATTGTAATCATATACATAGTCCGGATCAAATACTCGCGGCTCTGTCTTGCCCCAGGCATAGAGGTTCCCATATTCCGTCTCACTCTCAGCGCCTACGTTCATGGTTGCCCACTTCAGGCCATTGCCCAAATCAACAAAAGCATGTCCATTGATCTTGCCGGATGCAGGAGCAATGATATGGATTCTGGAAGCATAATTCTTCCAATCATCCGCCTCTTTATATGCGGCGAAACTTTCTGCCGGGACATAGATGGGGAAGTCGTTCGAATCCTGGAATAATCCTTCCGTCATATTACCATGAGGAATGACAGGAGGGGTAACTGAGAGGACTGTAAAGGACGTCAGTTGTGAACAATCACGGAAAGCCCAGTTCCCGATACTTGTCACATTTTTGGGAATCGTGATGCTGGTCAATCCCGACTCGGAGAAAGCATTCTCATCGATGGCCGTAACGGATTCGGGAATTGAGATGCTGGTAAGAGACGAACACGAAGAGAAAGCCATATATCCGATACTCTCCACGTCCTCGTGAATACTGATGCTACTGAGACGACTGCAAGACGAGAAGAGCCCATCGCTGATCCGTGTAATTCTAGGAGGAATGCTGAAAGATGTAAACGCATGGCAGGAAGCGAAAGCGAAACTGCCAATATCTTCTATGCCGGAAGGAAGGGTGACATTGGCCAGGACAAAACAACTCTCGAAAGCAGAAGATCCGATACTTTTCAATCCGCTGGGGAAATTGATGCTGGGAAGAGACATACAGGCGGCAAAAGCAAAGGCCTCGATTCTTGTCACGCCATCGGGGAGGGTGATGCTGACAAGATTCTCACAATCATCAAAAGCATGCTTGCCAATACTAGTAACGGAAGAGGGGATATCAACGCTGATAAGGTTCTCACACCCCGCAAAAGCATAATCATCAATCCTTTTGACGCCATCGGGGATGGTGACGGAAGTCAGACTGGTACAACCATCAAAGACCTTCACTCCCATATCCTTCACACTGTCGGGAATGTCGATGTCGGCCAGATTATTACAACCGGAGAAGGCCCCGTCGCCGATGCTGGTCACCGTGTCTGGAATCGTAATGGAAGTCAGGTTGGTGCAATCCTGGAAGGCATAATCGCCGATGCTCGTCACTCCTTCGGGGATAATGATGGAGGTTTCGCCGGTACGAATGTTGGCGCGTGTGCCGCTGGCACCTAAATTCGTGCACTCGGAAAATGCATAATCCCCAATGATTGTAACCGTCTTCGGAATCGTGATTCCTGTCAGGGTCTCACAATTCTCAAAGGCATGGTCGCCAATTGTCGTCACGTCAGCATCAAAGATCATGACACCCTTCTGGTCAACATAATCATTGGAAACAATCGTTGCCCCGAAAGCGTTGGCAGCGTTCGGTGTGATGACGCTGTTGTCCGAACTCGTATAATAGATGACCTTGTTCGGATCCAAGGGAACGACCGGTTTTACTTCGATAGGGGAGATTCGGAGGACCCCATTTCTCGCGATGGTCAGGTTCGCCGTCGTCTTTTTTACAAACTCGCCTCCGTTGGCATCCATTACTGTCAAAGTGAAACCTCCCGTGAATTTGGTCGGCGGAACAACCAGCCAGAACAAGGTAGCATCTTCCTTGGTCGTTCCTAATTCCACCGGAGTGGGGCAGTTCAAGGTGATGGAGGTTCCGGCATCAGTCGCCATAGTGACGGAGGGCACCCCTTCCACTGCGTGGGTGACCGTCGCCTTTCCGGAAAGGAGTTCTCCGTTATTACCTTCCAGTTTGATAGACGAAACAGACACTCCTTCACCGTAGAACTTCAACACAAGGTAGCCTCCGACATTCTTAAACAAAAGATTGTTGTCTTCCGTCGCGGATGTCATAACATTCGCGCCCGGGCCGAACGAGTTCTCACGATACGACTGTTCCGAAGGAAGCGTAATCGTCATTACTTCCTTATTCGAGATCTTCGTTGTCTCAATAAAAGGGTATATGGCATAAATATGATCTATGGAATTACCTGTCACGAAATCATCGTTCGGAACCTTCTTGAAGGCTCCGGCATTGTCGCCGGTCTCACCTGCAAACCGATACTCCTGATTGTACGTGTACTTGTTGAAGATGGTGATTCGGTCATCTTCGTCCCAGAGGATTTTGACGTTCTCGTCCACATACACCTTCGTCTCGGGCTCGGAATAAGACTCAAGACTAGCGTAGAACACTTCATCCCCGGAGGGAAAAGTGTTCTTAGTATCAAGTTCATGAACGGAACAAGACACAAAAAATAAAAATAGCGAACATATCAATGCCCGCGCAACATGGCTTTTTTTCATGAGGTTATTAATTGTGGTTAGAATAGACTGAAGATTAGATATCAATCTCGGTTCCGGGATCGTCGGGATTCTCAATGTTTCCGTCTCCTGAAAGGATGGTGGACTCAAGAAAAATGTTCAGTTCTTCCGCTTCAGGCTGCTCGTAGTTTTTCAAATAGCTGCTTTTCATAATATGGATTATGTTGTTTTATTTTAAAGAACCAATTTCAACAAAGATAGTAATAAATCCTGGATATGAAAAGCAAAGAGGAACGAATGAAAATGAAAAAAAGGTATAGGTGACGTTTTTTTTTGGAGACCAATGAATAATTTGCTTTATTTACCATTCAATACGCAAACGTTAGTAGTGTATAACCATGAAAAAAGCAATAATCTTTGGCATCACCGTATGCCTGATGGGCTTGTCCTGTTCGGTGGAAAAGACGGACGAGGACCGGCCAGCCGCCGGGAATGCCGGCGCAGATGTTTTCTACGCGTCATTCGAATCTGACACGAAAGTTTATGTGGACGAGAGCATCAAGATTCTCTGGAACAAGGATGACCTGATTTCCATTTTCAATCGGAAGGACGCCAACGACGAGTACCGTTTTACCGGTGAGACGGGCGACAATGCGGGCTCGTTCAAGCGCGTGAAGGATTACTCAGAGGAAGGGGTGTCCATCGACCACATCTACGCCGTTTATCCGTATTTCCAGTCCACGAGCGTAAGCCGGGAGGGCGTCCTTTCAGTGACGTTGCCTGCGGTGCAGACCTATTCGGAGAACACTTTCGGCCTTGGCGCAAACACGATGGTTTCTGCGACAGAAGACAATAACCTGCTGTTCCGGAACGCCTGCGGTTTCCTGGTGCTGAAATTCTATGGCGCGGGCGTGTCGGTCTCCTCCGTAAAGCTGGAGGGCAATGCCGGCCAGGGACTGTCCGGATTGGCCAAGATCCAGATGGAGGTTGGAAGCATGCCTTCAGTGACGATGTCCGAGGATGCTGCGACGGCGGTCACGCTGATGTGCGAGAACCCGGTCCAACTGGGGGCGACGAAGGACGACGCCGTGCTGTTCTGGCTGGTCGTACCTCCGACCGACTTCACGAACGGATTCAAGCTCACGGTGACTGATTCCAAAGGAGGCGTCTTCGTGAAGGAGACCTCCAAGAACATGTCCGTCGTCCGCAACCGCCTTCTGAGGATATCCCCTATCGAGGTGGTTTGCGAGCCTGCGTCGGGTACCATCGACGACGGCTCCGGCAATGAAGAAGGGGACGAATATTGATTAAAGACTGTTCATCCATGAAGAAAGCATACAAATGGGCGATCCTGGCCGTTTTGGCCTGTGGTCTTGCCTCCTGCAAGGTGCAGGAAACGGAAGTTGCGCTTCCCGCCCGGAAAAACGGAGCGACGGTCCACTTCAGTGCAATACCCATCGAGTCGAGGACGGCGTTCGGTGAACCTTCTTCGACGGACGGAGTCCTGTCCTATCCGACGCTCTGGACAGCGAACGACACGGAAGTAGGCGTCTCCGTCAATTTCGCTGCCCCGGTCGCGGCGGCGGTTCAACCTTCGGACGATTTCGTCCGGGCCGATTTCGATGCGAACTTCGATGGTGTTGAGGCCAATGCGCCTTACACTTTCTACGTAATGAGCCCGGCATCGGCCCTTACATCCGTGAGCGAAAGCCGCAGGGCACTCACCTTCACGGTCCCTGCCGTGCAGACTCCATCCGCGAGTTCCCCCGACGAGGCCGCCCAGCTGCTGGTCGCCCAGTCCGGGACATACGGGCAGATGCCCGAAGAAGTGGAAGTGCACTTCTCGCACCTGACAGCCTATGGCCGCCTGACCATCAAGAACCTGCCCGATCCGGTCACGGTCACTTCCGTGAGCCTGGTTTCCCCCGAACAGCCGTGGGCCGGCACCTGGTACTTTAACCCGGAGGACGGTTCCGTCGACGCCAAGGAGGCTTCCTCCTCCATCACCATCAATACTGACGGTACGGGTGACATCTGGTTCGCCTGCGCTCCCGTGGACATGAAGGGAAAGAAACTGAAGGTTTCCGTGTCCACCGACCTCGGCGTCTTCGAGAAGGAGATTACTCTCTCCGGCAATAACGTCGATTTCTCATCCGGTCACGTGTACCGTTTTTCGGTGAACATGAACGGCATCGAACCCATCAAGAAGAGCAAGGTTTACCGACTCGTCAAGGATGCTTCCGCCCTCGAGGCCGGCAAGGAAGTGCTGATTGTCAATCTCGCCGGGACGTATGCTATCGGTCCGAGCAGCAACAACAACAATAACAAGACGGCGAAGGCCGTCACCGTGTTGAACGGAACCATCGATTCCGAGTCTTTGGGTTCGGACGTCCAGGTGTTCATTCTGGAAGAGGGTTCCTCGAGCGGTTCATGGTCATTCAGCACCGGAAGCGGCTATCTCGGGACCACCAGTTCCAGCAGCAACAACTATCTGCGAACGCTCAGTTCCAAGGATGGCTGGAGCAGCTGGACCGTGGGGATTTCTTCCAGCGACGGCACAGCAGTCGTCAGTACCGTCTCCTCATATACTTCCGGTTGGATCACCCAGACCACTTATTACAAGCAAATCCGCTATAACGGCAGTTCCAGCAGCAATCTTCTGTTCAGCGCTTATCCCAGTAAGAGCAAGACGGCTTGGGACAGCACCTCGGGCGGAACATCGCCCATTACCATCTACATGGAGGATTACGTGGGTGGGTCCACCGTCGATGATCCTATCCTGACGGAAGACGTCTATGGCGCCTATCTTGCCACCGGTAGCACGGTTTACGTTCCGGGTGTCATCCAGTTGAGCCGCGAATATGGCGAGGAGTCGGTCACGTTCGCCCTGCTCTCCCTCGTAGAGAACAGTGTCTTAGAGTTTGTCGGTATTCCGGATAGCGCTGCCCTCGGCGACGCTTTCACGCTCACCCTGGTGGAACGCCGCGGCAGTAAGGTGGCATCGACACAGAACTACTCCGTCAAGGTCGTCGGTGAGGCGGGAGCAAAACTCTGGCTCTCCGACGGCTTGGGCAACGGTTTCATTGTCAAAAGGTAGAAGATCATGAGAAAGAACATATTCCTGGCAGCCATCGCGCTGTTCCTGAGTCTTACCGCCCTTGCGGGTCCCGCCAAGCCGGGCCGCATCGTATACACCCAGCCGGACGGATCCACCATCGGAATTTACCTGCATGGCGACGAGTTCTATCATTGGATGACTGACGACAGCGGTCGTATCGTCGTCAGCGACGATGACGGCTTCATCGGTCCCGTCGGAGAGGCCGATCTGGCCGCTCAGATGACGAAGATGCAGGAAACGTCTCTCCAGCGTGCCCGTTTCGTGGAGACCATGAGGGCATCCGCTTCGAACAACAATTTCGGTTCCCCTGAGATTCCGGTACTGCTGATCGGCTTCTCCGACTATCCGATCAAAAAGACGACGGCGGATTTCAATGCGATGCTCAATACGCCCGGGTACAGTGACAATGGCGCCATCGGTTCCGTCTTCGATTATTACAACGAGAATTCCTTCGGCCAGTTCACACCGCATTTCGACGTGATCGGCTCCGTCAACCTGTCCAGTTCCGTGTCCACGTACGGCTCGAATGAAAACAATGCCTACAAGGCGCTGATCGAGGCCTGCGAAAAGCTGGACAGTTCCGTGGATTTCTCCAGATACGACAACGACGGGGACGGTGTCATCGATTTCTTCATCTTCTATTTCGGCGGATATGACGAAGCCCAGTGTCCGCAGACTTCCTCCTACACGAAGTTCATCTGGTCCCATGCCACGAACATCAGCTCCCTTGGCAAGAAGTTCGACGGCAAGACCGTGGGCAAGTATTTCTGTACGTCGGAACTGAAGAATTACAGCGGCTCGACCATGTGTTCCATCGGCACGACCTGCCACGAGTTCGCCCATACCCTCGGCCTGCCGGATTTCTACGATGTCGCCTACCAGAACGGCAGCACCTCTTCGCAGGCTGCGAACATGTACGATTTTGACCTGATGGCCAGCGGAAGCTACAACGGCGATTCCACAACGCCGCCCTACCTCAATGCGGAAGAGCTGATGGAAATCGGCTGGTTGACCGCCATTCCGGAAATCACCTCCAACGGCCAGTACATCCTGCCTTCCCTCAACGAGCCCGATGCCAAGTCCCATTCGGCCTACATGACCAAGACGTCCGTCAGCAATGAGTATTTTGTCTATGAGACTCGCGGCGGCAGGCGCTGGGATGCCTATCTGCCGACCGGTCTGCTGGTGTATCACGTGGATAAATCCACGAACAGGATTTCGGGCAGCACGACGGCGGCTTCCGTATGGAGCAACAACTATGTGAATTCCTATGCGGCCCATCCTTGCTGCTATGTCGTGCCGGCTTCCAATCCGACGCAGACCACTTTGTTCAGCGGTTTGGCCAAGAACATGGTTTTCGGAACCGGTTACAAATCCTACTCTCCCACCGCCTGGAACGGTAATTCGACTGGCTTCCAACTGACGGCCATCACCTATTCCAATGGAACGACAACCTTCAATGTGGTCAATTCCAACGCGTTGGGTATCAATGGAGTCGTGTTGGATTCCGACAGCAACCCGATTTCCGGCGTAACCGTTACGGTTGAGCCAGGCACGAAAACATCCAGCGTACAGAAGAAGAGCGGGGGACTGTTGTCGTATTTCGCCCAGAAGGTGTTCCTTTCCTCCAAGAAGCGTCTTTCCATCCAGAAGCGGGCTGTATCCGTCTCTGCGGTTACCGATGACAACGGCTACTATTCCGTCGACCTGGAATCGGCCGGCACCTATAACGTGACCGCCGCCAAGGAGGGCTATGTGAGCCAGACGGCCATCGTCGATGTCACCAGTGTCATCGAAACGCAGAATTTCTACCTGATGCGACAGGGCGAGTCCCTGCCGTCCGAGCTGATACCTTTCCCCGAGGATGAAGACGGCTACTTGGTCGGCACCTCGCTGTCCTCCCTGATCGGCGAAAACATGTTCCCGGTTTCGGAGATCGGCAAATATGCGGGCAAGCAGATCAAGAGCATCTCCTTCTACCTTTACGGAGACAGTTCCACTACGTTCGACGACGTCTATGCCATCATCGATTACGACGAAGACCGGAAAGCCACCGTGCGGGTCGATGACGACGATGTAACCATCAACGGTTGGACAACCGTGGATCTCCGGGAACATGAGCTGATCATCCCCAGCGGGAAGGATATCTTCGCCGGTGCAGGTGTCCAGAACTGGTCTTACTACAGGACATCTTCCGACAACACGAAGTATTATCTTCCCTTTGTGGGGAATTACCTGACGGAAGAGGACGAGGATGGCAACGAATTCGTTCCGGAATGGGCGGAGGGCTGGCCGTACAAGGGATATGCCGCCGAATTCAACGTTACTTCGACAGGAACCCGTTATGATTTCGACGTGGTCTTCTGGATGTATCTGACCATCGGCGACTACAAGGCGTCCGATTCCGGCTACAACTTCATCGATGATCCCCAGGGAGGCGAGTATTCCTCCGGCGACGTCCTGCCGCTGAATCTGATCCTGACTGAGGAGGACCGCAAGCCCGCCGGACCCGTCGAATGGTTCTTTGACGACGAACCGGTGAGCGGAACGTCTGTAATTCTTCTTTCCGGAAGCCATGTAGTGACGGCCCGCTTTACCACGGCAGCCGGCACACGGAAGGTGGTCGAGCTCGAACTCGAAGTGCACTGACCCTGGATTTGGTTTCAGGTAGCTTTGTGGCGATTGGCTCTCAAAGGAGGGTCAGTCACATATAACGTCACAAAAACTCGGAAAAGAAGCATAAAAAAACACCCCTGGAGTGCTTTCTACGGCTTTCCAGGGGTGCTTGGGGTGGATGATGGGGCTCGAACCCACGACACTCGGAACCACAATCCGATGCTCTACCAGCTGAACTACATCCACCATGTAATGGACTGCAAAGGTACGAAAAAAAACGTTCCCTGCAAGGGCGATGCGGAAAAAACCGCAAAAAATCAGTTTTTGGAAGCGGAGGGCGTATAGGAGCCTTTCCGTTCGAACAGGGTCAGCGGACCGCCTTCCTGGGTGTAGGATGTCCATTGCAGGAGGACGGAGGCCGGGTAGGAACCTTGTTTTTTTCCGCTGGAGATGGCCTGCTGGTCGTAAGAGGCAATCGGTTCATCCATGGGAATGCAAAGGAAAAGATCCACGACTTTGTCTCCTGTCGCGGTGTCCTGCGATCCGTCGTGGCGGAGGCGGATGACGATCTCGCTTTCGCTGGCCGAATATGCGGCGTTCAGAGTGTGCAAGGATTCATCTTTAGCCGTATAGGAGGCCAGGATGTTCAGGTAGCCCGCGGCGAACCAGGCGTCGGAAACCTGGAGGGGGGAGCCGTCCGGCCCGCCCGGAAGGCTTTCGGCCGGGACGGGAGCGAGGGATGTGGATTCCCAGAGCCCCAGAAGGTCGATGTCGATGCGGTTGGAATCCGTAACAGGAAGTGTCCGGAAAGACACCAGCACCCGACGGTTGGTTTGGACGTCGAATTTTCCTTCATTGCCGACGACGTTCATCCTTGTGAAACTGTCGGAGAGGAATACGCCGTTCTCGATAGAACCGGCTTCCAGGCCGGTATAAGTGACGGAGTCCTGCTTGTTGCATCCGCACAGGAACAGCAGGGGCAGCAGGAGGGCGAATAGCAGTTTTCTCATGCGTTCTTGGACTTGCGGGTGGGGCGGGCGATCAGCTGGATGTCGATGTCCTCGACGGTGAATCCCCTGAATTTGCGCCGTTTCAGGTGCGTCTGCACAAGCTCGGCCAGTTCCTCGTCGAAAATGTCGCGGAAGCGGTGGTTCTCCCGGTCGTACAGGTGGATATGCCGGAAGCTGTTGATGTCGAAGTACATCTTGTTGTTGTTGCTGAGCCGGCGGCTGTAGATTTTCAGGTCGGCCAGCTGCGACAGGATGTTGTACACCGAGGCGACCGTAACCTTCACGACGCCCCGGCGGCCGATCTCTTCCGTGACCATGTCGGCCGATGCGTGGCCCAGGACCATCATCGCCTCATGCACCTCCAGCCGCTGGCGGGTCGCCTTGAGGCCGTGGCGCTTGAGACGGGTGCGGAACTCGTCGAGGGTGGGCATCGGGGTATTCGTCTGGGCTGCCATAGGGCGCAAAGATAGTTTTTATTCTTGAATAATTCAAAACAGCGTTTCGCCGAGGAGCGCCTGCGCGTTGGCCATGGCTGCCTCCGTAATGACGGAGCCGCTGAGCAGGCGGGCCAGCTCCCGGATCCGTTCCTCCCGGGAAAGGGCCCGGATGGCGGTGACGTCGTTCTCCTTGGTCACCAGGTAGTGCGCATTCCCCTTGGCGGCAACCTGCGGGAGATGGGTGATGGCGAAAACCTGCATGTCCTCGCCCATCCGGCAGATCATCTGTCCCATCTTGTCCGCCGCGCTGCCGGATACGCCGGTGTCGATTTCGTCGAAGATAAGGGCGGGCATGGCCGTGTAGCGGGCCATCATCGCCTTGAGACTAAGCATGATGCGGGACAATTCGCCGCCGGAGGCCACCTTGGAGAGGTCCTGCGGCGCCTTTCCGGTCGATGAGAACAGGAAGCGGACGGCATCCCGGCCCGTCGGTCCTTCGGCAGCTGTACCCAGTTCCACGCTGAAAACCGCATGGTCGAGTTCCAGGAAGGTAAGCGACGCCAGAATGGCCGAGGCGAACCCTTCCGACGCCTTTTGCCGGGCGTCGTGCAGGGTATCGGCTGCCGCTGTATAGGCTTTCTCCGCCTTCCCCAGCGCTTTCTCAAGTTCCACACGCTTCTCTTCCAGCGCCGTGGAATCGTACAGTGCTTCAGAAAGCCGTTCGCGTACGTCGATAAGGTCTCCGACCGTCTGTACGCCGTGCTTCTTCATCAGGTCGTACAGGAGGGACATCCGGTCTTCTACCTGTTCCAGCCGGTCGGGGGAGACATCGATCCGGGCGTTCGTGTTTTCCAGTTCGTCGGCGATATCCTCCAGTTCCAGCCGGGCCGATTCCAACCGCTGCACGAGCGGTTCCAAGTCGGGAATGAAGCGGGCGGCGCGGGCGGCCTGCTTTTCGGCTTCCTTCAGCTGGGCCGTAAGAGGGACCCGGTCGTCAGCCGGGGAGAGAATGTCTTCGCAGTTGTTCAGGAATTCCTTCAATTCCTCGGCATGGGCGAGCCGCTTCTGCTCGGCCTCCAGTTCCTCCAGTTCTCCGTCCCGGAGTTTCGCGGCGTCCAATTGTCCGAAAAGGGCTTCGTTGTAGTCCTTTTCGGCGGATAGGCGTTGCAGCCGGTCCGTCACGTCGGACAGTTCCTTCCGGAGCCCCTGGAGGGTGTTCCAGGCGGTCTTGCAGGCGGCCAGCCGGTCAGTATTCCCCGCATAGTGGTCCAGCATGGACATCCGGAAAGCCGGGTCGGCCAGCCGGAGGGTCTGGTGCTGGGAATGGATGTCGATAAGCCGTTCCGAGAGGGCTTGCAGGACCGGAAGGGAAACGGGCTCGTCATTGACGAAGCTCCGCGACCGTCCCGTCCGGTTCAAGGTCCGGCGGATGGTAAGGGTATCCCCGTCTTCCAGGTCGTTTTCGGCCATCAGGGCCCGCAGGGCTTCGTCCGGCCCTACGGTAAACTCGGCCTCCACGACGCAGGTGTCGCCGTGTGTCCCCACGAGGGAAGCGTCGGCCTTGCCGCCCAGGACGAGGCCCAGGGCGCCGAGGAGGATGGACTTTCCCGCTCCGGTCTGTCCGGTAATAATGACGAGACCCTCCGGAAAATCAATTTCCAGAGAGTCGATCAGTACGTAGTTCCGGACTTGGAGCGAGCGGAGCATTACTCCTCGCCGTTGATGTCGATAGGGTTCGCGCTCTGTGCCCGACGGTAGTAGAGTTCACCGTTCTCGAACTCGGAGATGGCCACGAGGTCCGGCTTCGGCTGGCGCTCGTAGTACTTGGAGATCTCGATCTGCTCCTTGTTCTCGAACACTTCCTCCATGGTGTCGCGGTCGTTGCGGAAATCTTCCAGTTTCTTGGTGAGTTCCTTCTTCTCGGCGGCGGCGATCTGGTTGGCGCGCTTATAGAGGATCACGACGGATTCGTAGATATTGCCGGTCGGGGCGGCCAGGGTGCGGATGTCGCGGGTGATGGTGTTCCCCGGTACCTTCTTCTTGCTGTTGGCGTCCATTTCTTTCTTAAAATTTTTACTTACAATTATAATACTGCACTTTCGGCGGCGGGGTTTCAATTATTTTTCGACTCTTTTTCCATAGCCTTGCGGTCGCGCTCGAAGTCCTTGGCCTTGAGCTCCAGTTCTTCATCGATTCCTTCGTAGCGGCCGAGGGCGCGCTGGGAACGGCGGTACATCGCGTCCAGTTCACGGCGGTACTTGGACTCGGGATACTCGCCGATGAAGTTGAGATAATCGTCCACGAAAGTGAGGTAGCGCTCTTTCTGCTTCGCCTGCACGCTCATGCGCGCATAATGATAGGAAGCCATGGCCGTGTAGTACAGGATATCTTCCCGGTACTGGTTGTCGGCATTGTCCTTTAGGACGTTGCGCAGGGCGACGCGTGCGGCGAGATAGTCCTCCATCTTGTAATAGATGCGGGCGTTTTCGAAGGCCTTGCGGTCCAGCCGTTCGCTCAGGTCGTTGATCATCTTCAGGCAGGCTTCCAGATGCGGGCCGTCACCCGGGTATTCCGTGACATATTCCGTGATGGAAGCCAGGCAGGCACGCGTAGGATTCTGGTCCAGTTCCCAACGGTAGGTGGCGCGGTACTGGCAGTCCAGACGGAGGAAACGGGCATCCGCCGTGAAGGGGCTCTGCGGGTATTTCTCGATGAACTTGGCGAAATTGGACTCCGCGGTATAGTAATCCTTGTAGCGGTAGTTGGACAAAGCCCAGTAGTAGCGGACCGTGTCGTCCCTTTCCGTCCCGTCAGTCAGCATGGCCATGGACTCGAAGAGCTGGCCGGCCTTGAGATACTTCCGGTTGTTGAACAATTCCATCGCGGCCTTGTACTTCGCATCCACGTCGTTGGATGAGAGCAGCATCTCGTACTGGGACTTGCAGGCGCCCGCGAGAACGGCCAGGGCCGCGGTGATGATCGCAATCTTTCTGAATTTCATTTTCTTGCCTTTATGGTTCAATGCTCGAGCAGGAACTTTTCCGCATCCCGGGCCGCGATGCAGCCCGAGGCCGCGGCCGTGATGGCCTGGCGGTAGACGGGATCCTGCACGTCGCCGGCCGCGAAGACGCCTTCCACGCGGGTGCGGGAGGAGTTCCCCTCGGTGACGATGTATCCGGCCGGATCGGTCTCCACCCAGGGGGCGAACAGCTCCGAATTGGGATGGTGGCCGATGGCGAGGAAAAAGCCGTCGATGTCGATATCAAAGACAGTGCCATCCTTCCGCTGGAGCCTGGCGCCGGTGACGCCAAAACCGTCTCCGAGGACCTCCTGGGTGTTGCAGTTCCAGAGGACTTCGATATTCTCCGCATCAAAAACCTTCTGCTGCATGGCCTTCGAGGCGCGGAACACGTCGCGGCGGACGATCATGTACACTTTCTTGGCGAGGGAGGCGAGGTACAGGGCTTCTTCACAAGCCGTGTCTCCGCCGCCCACTACGGCGACGGTGCGCTTCCGGTAGAAGAAACCGTCGCAGGTGGCGCAAGCAGATACCCCTGCTCCCTTGTATTTCTCTTCGGAGGGAAGGCCCAGGTACCGGGCCGTCGCTCCCGTGGCGATGATCAAAGTCTCGGCGGCGAGTTCCTTCTCCCCGTCGATGACGACCTTGAAGGGGCGCTTGGATAGATCCACGGCCGTGGCGACGCCGCTGCGGATGTCAGCATCGAAACTGCGCGCCTGTTCCCGCATCTTATCCATCAGGTTGTTGGCATCCACGCCGCCCGGGAATCCCGGGAAGTTCTCCACGATCGTGGTCGTGGTAAGCTGGCCGCCCGGTTGGATGCCCTCGTACAGGACGGGGGAAAGGTTGGCACGGGAGGCGTAGATGGCGGCGGTGAAACCGGCGGGGCCTCCGCCGAGGATGAGGCAACGGATGCTTTCCATGGGCTTAACGGACGAGTTCGGTGGAATAATCGGTATTATAGACGATCCGGCGGATGCCGGTGTTACGGTAGGAACCGTTGTGCACCTTCACGAAGCGGAAGTCCGTGTGGATGCCGGTGCCGGTCACCTGGTCGAGAACGCGGGTCCAGCGGGTGCCGTATTTCGCGCAGATCGATGCGAAGTAGCGGGCGAGGTCGTATCCCTGGAAGGCGAACTGGCTGGGTTCGGTCCGGTACAGCGCCCGGTAGGTCCGGACGAAGGATTTCACCTTGTCCGATTCATAGTCGGCGAAATAGGGCGAGCTGATGTGCAGCTCGTTCTGGTGGTATGCGCTGCCGTCGATCGTCTCGAACGTACGGACCCGGGATGGCGCGTACATGACGACCTTGTAGCCTCTTCCGAGCAGGATGCCGATGTTGCGGACGATATCGCTCACGAACGTCTCCTTCTCGGATGCCACGATGATGCGGTTCACGCCATCCTTGGTCAGGCGGGAAGTCAGGGATGCCGGGAGGGAACGGCCTTCACCGACGGTCCAGCTGACGCCTTCGAAACTCGTTCCGGCGGCGACGAGCGCATTGCGGACGCCCGTGGCGGGTGCGGTGCTTCCGTTCGAGGAACGTTCCGTCACGAGGATGATCCGGTCACCCCGCGCGCTGTCCTCTTTCGCCCAGGCCGCGAGGTCCGCGTACTGGCTTTCCGCGGAAGCGGGGGCCTGGATGAAGCCTTCATGCGTGTCGGCGAGTGCTCCGGCCCGCTGGTCCAGCGGAGAGACGACCGGAACCCGTCCGCCCGTCACCCCGAGGATGGTGGTGAGGTCGGTGGAAGTGATCGGGCCCAGGATGACGTCGTTCTTGCCCAGGTCGAAAGAAGAGGGGACGCCGGCCTGGAGATCATATACGTTGAGGGTGGCCTTGACGCCTTCCCGTTCCAGGTCGCGAAGGGCCATCAGGACGCCGGAGTAGAAATCCATGTTGGATTCGCTGTACCGGCCGGAGGCGTTGAACGGAAGGATCAGGGCGATTTCGGCCGTTCCCTTGCCGGTCAGCCAGTTGACATTGTTGTCCTCCGGTTCGTCTTCGACCTTTTCCTCGGCCTTTTCTTCCGTCTTTTCCTCGGTCTTCTCGAAAAGCGCCTTCTCCGTCTCGACCGGGACCGTCTGCGTGATCTCGGCCTTTTCGGGCTGGACGACTTCCGGTTCCGTTACGACAGGAACGGATGCCTTTTTGCGTTTCACGCTCTCCTTCGCCTCGTCAGTGGCCGGGATGAGGAGGATCTGCCGTTTGGAAATCCGGCTGGACCGGAGCCCGTTGGCATCCATGATCTCCTGGGCCGTCACACCGTAGGCCGAAGCGACGTCGTAGATGTCCTCGAACCATTTGACGGTATGCTCGATGAAACCGTCCTTGTTGATGACCGGCTCGGGTTTCGTGTCCACCACGGGGGTCTTTTCCTTGACCGGTTTTTCCTTCGCCGGCTTCTCTTTCGCGGCGGGTTTTTCCTTGGCGGCGGACTTTTCTTCTTTCACGACGACAGGGGCTTCCCGCACGGCCGGATTCCCTTTCTCGACGGGGACATAAATGACCGTGCCGGCCTTGAGGCCTTCCTTTTTCAGCAGCGGGTTGGCGGCGTAGAGGTCTTCCTCGGTAACGTCATAGGCCTTGGTGATGCCGTAGATCGTCTGGCGTTCCAGGACGATGTGGGCATAGTACATTCTTCCGTTCATGCTGACCTGCGACCGGGAAATGGTGACAGGAACCGGCTGGTAGTCCTGCGCACGGACGGCCGGCGCCACGCCGGCAAGGCAGACGAAGGTCCAGCAGAGGGCCAGAAATCGGTGTTTCATCATTCTCATCGTTTAAAGTTGTTCCGCGAAGCCGGCGAGGCCGGCGCAGAAGCGGTCCCAGCTGAGACGCTCCTTTTCGAGGCGGATGGCCCGGACACAGTCCGTCCGGACGGAAGGCTCGGCGAAGTAGCGGAGGATTTCGCTGCGCACGGCGCCGGGTTCCGGAACCGGTGCGACAATTCCCGTGCCGCGGTCGCCGATGGTGCCCTTGAGGCCGCCCACGTCGGTGACGATCATCGGCACTTCGAAGTGGTAGGATATGGAGGAGATGCCGCTCTGGGTGGCGCTCCGGTAGGGGAGGACGGTCACATCGGCCGCCGAGAAGAAGGTCTTGACCTGCGAATCCCGGATGTAGTCGGGAAACACATGGACCCGGTCCTTCCCGGGCAGGGTGTCGATGATGGCCTGGTACTTGTCGAAGGATCCGTACGGTTCTCCGGCGATCACGAGCTGGTAGTCGTCCGGAAGGTCCCGGAACGCTTCCAAAAGGATGTCCAGCCCCTTGTAGTCCCGGATCAGGCCGAAGAACAGCAAGGTCTTCAGCGACGGGTCGATGCCGAGGGCCCGCGCCGCTTCCTCCCGCGGAAGTTTCTCCCCGAAATGGGAGTAAAGCGGGTGGGGGAGTAGGACATACTTGGCGTCGGGCTTGAGGGTCAGGAGGTCGTCCGTGACGCTTTGCGACATGGTCACGAAACCGTCACAGGCGTTGAGAAACCACTTGGTCAAGGGCTTGTCAAACCAATGGGGCTCGTGGGGGATGACGTTGTCCAGCACGGGGACCACCTTGCAGCGGGAGCCGGCGTGCCGAGCCACCCAGCCCAGAGACGGGGCGAACCACGACATCCAGTACTTCATCACGAGGAGGTCGGGTCCCCAGGCGCGGATGGTCCGGGCGGTCTTTCCCCAGGAAAAAGGATTGACCGTGTCCAGCAGGGCTTCCGCCTCCACCGGCACGGCCTCGTCGTCGGGGGTCACATACTGCGTCTTCCCCGGGAAGAGGATCTCAGGGTATTGCCGTTTGAAGGAAAAGGCCCTGACATCGTGCAACTTTCCCAGTCCCGCGAACATGCTCGCGTTGAACTGGGAAATGCCTCCCCGAAGGGGATAGAAACTGGACAGTATGGCGACCTTCATCGGGACTTATTTCGTCTCGGCGGCCTTGGTCTTGACGTATTCGGCGTTCAGGCCGGCGAGGATTTCGTCCGTGATGTCGAGGGCGGCGCTGCCGGTCACGACCGGAGCCGGGAGGATGTCGCCGGAAGTGGTGAGGATGAGGGCGTACTGCTTCTCCTCGTTGTAGGCCTTCACAAACTCGGCGATGGCGTCCATGATCTGGTTCAGCATCACCTGCTGCTCTTCCTGCATTTCCTGCTGCTTGCGGACGACATACTGCTGGTATTCGCTGTCCTGCTGCTGGAGTTTCTGGTACTGGGCCTGGGCGACGGACGAAGTCAGGAGGCCCTTGTCCATCTTGTTCTGGAAGTCGTTGGCGTCTTTCTGGAGCTTGTTGCCGCGACGGTCGATCTCGGACTGGATGCCCCCGACCTTGGTCTCCACGACGGAACGGAGGTCGTTCGCCATGTCATAGTTCTGGACGACCTTGTCGATATTGAAAAACACGATGCTGCCGGCGACGGCGGTGGTGTCGGCCTTGGTGTCCGTAGCGGCGGGAGCGGCGGCGTTGTTGCAACCGGTGAGGGCGAAGCCGGCCGCGAGGGCGGCTGCGCTGAGGATAGAAGCGATTCTTTTCATGTATGTTACAATTAATATTTTCGGTATAAGGATACAAAGATAACTATTTTTTGCGGATTTCCGCAAGATAGGCCGCAATCGTGCGCTCCAGGCCCATGTAGAGGGCGTCGCAGATGATGGCATGCCCGATGGAGACTTCGTCCGTCCACGGAATGGTTTTCACGAAATAGGCGAGGTTCTCCAGGGAGAGGTCGTGCCCGGCATTCAGGCCCAGGCCGCATGCCCGCGCCGCTTTCGCCGTCTCAAGGTACCGGGCGATGGCGGCCTCCGGACCCAGCGGGTATTCCGCGGCATAGTCGGCCGTGTAAAGTTCCACGCGGTCGGCCCCGCAGGCGGCGGCGCCTTCGGCCATGGCCGGGACCGGGTCGACGAAGATGGAGACCCGGATGCCGCGGGACTTGAATTCCCGGCAGATTTCCGTCAGGAACTCCCTGTGTTTCAGCGTGTCCCAACCGGCGTTGGAGGTAATGGCATCAGGGGCATCAGGGACGAGGGTAACCTGGTCGGGAACCACTTCGTCCACCAGGTCCACGAAGGACGGAATCGGGTTTCCTTCGATGTTGAATTCGGTCGCGACGAGGGGGCGGATGATCCGCACGTCGCTGTAACGGATGTGACGCTCGTCGGGACGGGGATGGACGGTGATGCCTTCCGCTCCGAAACGCTCGCAGTCGAGGGCGGCTTTGGTCACGTCCGGCATGTTGCCGCCGCGCGCATTGCGCAGGGTGGCTATTTTATTGATATTAACGCTCAGTCGAGTCATGTTTCGCGGTTTTTTCGCGACAAAATTAGTGATTTTTATAATTAAAGTGTTATTTTTGGCGGCTGAATTGAATCTGACGAATGAAAATAGGTTATTTCATCCTGAACGACGGACTGCGGGAGAACCCCCGTGTGACCGGTTTGCTGGGAGAGCTGGAAGCCGCCTCTTATGAGGTGTACGAGATCAAGACCAAGGCGGATGTCAGGCCCGAGACGGACCTGGTCCTGTCGATGGGCGGGGACGGCACTTTCCTGAGCACGGCGCACCTGGTCTCCGACATCGGCCTGCCCATCCTGGGCGTGAATTTCGGCCGGATCGGCTTCCTGTGCGAGAACCGCCCCGAAGATGTCTTGAAGGCCCTGATGGAAGGGGATTTCAACATCGAGTTCAGGACGGTCCTGAATACCACGCTCAAGGGCCCCGGAGCCCGGAAAAGCATCGGGATGCTGCCCTATTCCGTCAATGAGGTGACCATCCATCGCAAAGGTCCGTCCGTGTTGGGCATCCGCGTCGCCTTGAACGGCGAAACGCTCCCGACTTACTGGGCCGACGGCCTCATCGTCTCCACCTGCTGCGGTTCCACCGCCTACTCCCTCAGCGCCGGCGGCCCTATCTGCATGCCGGACACCAAGGTCCTCATCATCACGCCGATCGCCCCGCACAACCTGAACGTACGTCCGCTGGTGATCCCCGAGACCTCCAAGGTGGACATCACTTTCGAGAGCCGGGACGGGATGGCCATCATGTCCACGGACAACCAGACGATGGAAATCGAACAGGACTGGACCATCCATGTGGAGATGGCACAATTTTCGCTTAAGCGTATCCGGCTCGCCGAGTCCGGTTTCGTCCGGGCGCTTACTTCCAGGCTGTTCTGGGGCGAGGACATGAGAAACAACGGATAATCATTTTATGGACAACGTACCGCAGCACGTCTCCATCATCATGGACGGCAACGGCCGTTGGGCGAAAGCCCGCGGCAAGGAACGCGTCTATGGGCACATGGAGGGGGTGGAAAGCGTCCGTGCCTGCACCGAGGCCGCCGTCGAGGCGGGGGTGAAGTACCTTTCCCTCTACGCTTTTTCCGAAGAGAACTGGAACCGTCCCGAAGCGGAAGTGAACCGCCTGATGGAACTGATGATGGAAGCCATCCACAACGAGGTGAAAACCTTGATGGACAATGGCGTCCGCTTTGTCGTGCTGGGCAACCGCGCCCGCCTGTCGGACAAGCTCAACGCCGCCATCGACGCCCTGATGGAAAAGACCGCCGCCTGCAGCCGGATGACGCTGATCGTCTTCCTCAGCTACAGCGGGAAGTGGGACATCCTGCAGGCCATGAAGAAGGCGGCCGCGGAGAAGGGGAGCGACGGGGTGCAGGAGATGACGGCGGAGGATTTCGCCGGCTATCTCGTGACGGCCGGGATTCCGGATCCCGACCTGCTCATCCGCACCTCCGGAGAGCAGCGCATCTCGAATTACCTCCTCTGGCAGTGCGCCTATACCGAATTCGTTTTTTCCGATGTCCTGTGGCCCGATTTCCGCAAGCCGGAGTTCCGCGCCGCCCTCGAAACCTACGCCTCGCGGGACCGCAGATATGGGAAAGTCAAATAAAAGAGTTATCTTTGCAGGATAATGAGAGAAACGAAGATGATACGCAAGATAGCCTGCCTCCTGCTGCTCGGCCTGACGGGGATCACCCTGCGGGCCCAGTCGGGGCGGGAATCCATCGAAATCGATTACGGCAACCCGAAGACCTATGTCGTCGGCGGCGTCGGTGTGGAAGGAAACCAGTATTTCGGAGAGAACCAGGTCCTGCAGCTGACGGGACTCCGCAACGGCATGAAGATCACCGTCCCCGGCGAGGACGTGACGGGCATCGTCAAGCGCCTGGTGGCCCAGCGTTTCTTCGAGGACGTGGCCGTGGTCGTGGATTCCTTGAGCGCCGCGCAGGATACCGCCTGGTTCAAGGTCGTCATCAAGGAGCGTCCCCGCGTTTCCCGATGGACCTACTCCGGCGTCAAGTCCGGTGAACGGAAAGACCTGCAGGAGCGCCTGAACCTCCGTCCGGGCCGTGAGTTCTCCGACTATGTGCAGCGCACCTCCGAGGACATCATCAAGCGTTATTACAAGGAAAAGGGCTACCTCCTGTGCGAGGTGGACACCCAGGTGCAGAAGGATACGATGATCCGCAGCGCCATCCGGGTGAACTTCGACGTGAAGAAGGGCAACAAGGTCCGCATCAAGGACATCAACTTCTCCGGCAACCAGGACGTTTCGGAATACAAGCTCTCGAAGTCCATGAAGGACACCCACTCCAACAAGTGGTACAACTTCTTCAAGTCCAAGAAATTCAAGGAGAAGGAGTACCAGACGGACCGCAAGACCGTCCTGGAGGCCTTCAACGAGGCCGGCTACCGCGACGCCCGCCTGGTCCGCGACTCCATTTATTATGAGGATCCGAAGCACCTGGCCATCGACATGGTCTTCGACCAGGGCCCGAAATACTATTTCCGCAACGTGACCTGGACCGGCAACTCGGTCTATCCTTCCGAGGTTCTCGACGAGATCCTCCAGATCAAGAAGGGCGACGTCTATGACATGGTCACGATGGACAAGCGCCTGCACGGCGGCGGCAAGCAGACGGACTATGACGTCACGAAGCTCTACCGCGACAACGGCTACCTGTTCTTCCAGGTCACCCCGGTGGAGGTGAACATCCAGAACGACTCCGTCGACGTGGAGATGCGCATTTCCGAGGGCAAGCCCGCCATCCTGAACAACATCGTCATCAACGGCAACGACCTCACCAACGAAAAGGTGGTCCGCCGCCAGATCATGACCCGTCCGGGCTATCTGTTCAGCCAGACGGACTTCGAGCGTTCCGTCCGTGAGATCGCCTCCCTCGGCCAGTTCGATGCGGAAGCCATCATGGGCCCGGGCGGATACTCCGTCATCCCCAACCAGTTGAACAACACGGTGGACCTGGTGTACAACGTTACCGAGAAGCCTTCCTCCACGCTGGAGCTCTCCGGCGGCTGGGGCGGCAACACCTTCGTCGCCACCGCGGGCGTGAGCTTCAACAACTTCTCCACCCGCCGGATGTTCGAGAAAGGCGCCTGGCGTCCGGTCCCGCTGGGTGACGCCCAGACGCTCTCCTTCCGTTTCCAGACCAACGGCCGTTATTACACGACCCTCAGCGCCAGCTTCATGGAGCCGTGGCTCTTCGGCAAGAAGCCTACATCCCTCAGCCTCTCCGGCTACTATTCCAGGATGACGGACTCCTACCTGTACATCGGCATTCTCTCCACGGACCGCATGTTCGAGGTCTACGGCTTCAACGCCGGCATCGGCAACCGCCTCAAGTGGCCGGACAACTACTTCGTGCTGTACAACAGCCTGAGCTGGCAGACGTACAAGCTCACCAACTGGTACAAGAGCTACTTCGCCTTCACGGACGGTATCTCCCACAACCTGAGCTACACCCTCTCCCTGAGCCGCAACTCCTCCGACCAGCAGATCTACCCGCGCCAGGGCTCCGAATTCTCCGCCTCCCTGCAGATCACGCCTCCTTACTCCCTGCTTCGCAAGTATACCTACAAGAACGGAGAGAAGGTCAAGGTGAACAGCTGGAGGGACGTGAACTACGACGCCACCTATCTGGACCATCTGGGAACGGTGCAGAACGAGTGGAGCTCCGCCAACCGCTATAAATGGATCGAATACCACAAGTGGAAGTTCAGCGGCGCCGTCTATACCAAGCTCGTGGGCGACCTCGTCCTGATGAGCCGCGCCCAGTTCGGCTTCCTCGGCTACTACAACCGCAATTGGGGCTATTCCCCGTTCGAAGGCTTCCAGGTGGGCGGCGACGGTATGTCGGGCTACATGACCTACGGCTCCGAAA
>JAEEGK010008442.1_pt1 | contig 24328 bp, 14 predicted proteins | sample 8958771 | NCBI WGS metagenome assembly JAEEGK01 (sample SAMN16246547, study PRJNA631951) | gut metagenome | biome: gut microbiome; feature: rumen; material: SC-attached | host: Bos | place: Iran: Karaj | collected 2018-10
CTTTTTGGGTAATGTGAGCAGTCGGGAAGGGCTCCTGGTGTCGCGTCGTGAAGTCGGGCGTATTATAGGAGTACAACAGCTGCTGATAGTAGTGCCGTGGATTCTGCTGGGGCAGCATGAAAGGCTTCGTACAGTGGCCCTGCTCGTCGATATGGGCCAAGTAGAGGCGTGAGTATAACCCATCGTCACGACGGCTGGTGAAGAGAAACCATCGGCTGTTCGTGCTCCAGTTGTGAAGACTCTCTGCCCGCGTACTGTTCACCTCGTCCATTGCTCTGCTTTCGCCTGTCTCCAAGTCGAGCAGCCAAAGGTCGGCCTCGGGATGCCAGATGGAGAAATAACCGTAGTCAGCCTGGGCATACATGATATAACGGCCGTCGTAGGAGGGACGTGGCCAGCTGATGCTCTTGCCCGTCAACCGGGTGTTGATAAGGGTGTCGACCTGCGTACCCAGCTTTCCTGTCTCTGCATCGAAGGCCACGCGACAGAGACTGTATTTCTCCTTGTCGTAGTCGGTGGGGTAGATCTGACGCTTTGCCGTCATGTAATACAGCCATTTCCCGTCGGGCGAGAAGACAGGCACGTTTTCTGCCCAGTATTTCCGCATGGTGAGCGTATCGAGGAGAATAGTACGGGTCTCGGTATCGTAGACGAATACGTCCGATGAGGAGTCATAAACCTCAATGCGCTTCGTCGGGTTGGCTGTGTGGAACATCTGCGAGGTCTTGTTCGTAGAAAAGGCACAGTAGCGGCCACCTGGGTGCCAGTAGGGATAGACCATTGAGCCGCCTAACGAGTCGTTGCGTGCCTGAAGCGCCTCGATGGAGCCATGGCGGTTGATGACCGTAGCACCCATTTCGCCTCTGACGTGGAACACGTATTGATCCGGATTCGTGCGGTTGGCTGTATGGCAGTTCAGGCATTGCTTGGAAATGTTCGTGTTCTCGAGCAATGGTGTCTCGTCGAAGTTCGACAGGTCGCGCTGGTAGATGCCCATGTGGCCGTAGAACTCATAGCCAGGGGCTATCCGTCGGTAGGTGACACCCCATTCGCCAAGACTATCAGTACTGACGTGGATGGCGAAGTCCTGATACTGGGTCCATCTGCCGTCGCGCTCGGCACAGACTGTCACCGTCAGCTCCCCGCCTTTGTTCTGCTCCAGCAGTTCGTGCCAGGCAGCGATGTCGAAGTCAGCATAAGCGCCGTTGGTGTGGAGCGAGCCGCCCTGAGAGCCTTTTACCTCTACATCGATGGTCGTGACGCTGTCGCTGCGCATGGCGAAGTCGAGTGGGGCGATGCCTGTGGGGATGGTCACACCGACGTAGTCAGGATAGATGGCTGGCTGCTCGTCGACGATGGTCACATCCTTCGGCGATGACGATGAGCAGGCTGCTAACAGACAGACTCCTGACAGCCAACTACATAAAGAACTGATCTTCGCCTTTCTCATATTGCTCTTGTAAACTCTTGAAGATGGGGTTCTGTTGGATGGTTTCGGGGTGCTCCGCCATCGGCTTCATGGTCCTCAGCCACTGGCGGTTTACGTCTTTCTCTTCCAGCACGGCGATATATTTCCGTGCTACGTCGTATTGCTTGGTGATAATGGCCGTCTCTGTGAGGCGCTGCAGGGCGCGACGCTTCATTTTGTCGCTGTTCGTCACCACCATAGCCTCGTAGGCAGCGCGTTGCGCCAGAGCTGCAAATCCCAGCTGCATATATACATCGCTCATCATCATGCTGCCTGTCACGCTCGTCAGCGACTCTTTCGTGTTCGCAAGACATTCCATCGCGGCTTCAGAGTCAATCTGTTTCAGACGGAACTGGGCCAGTCTGACTACCTTATGACAAGCCAGCGACTGTACGGGCGAATTTTGAGCTTCAGCGACGATGCCCTCCCAGTCTCCGTCGAGCTGCATGGCATCGTAGCGGCACTCCTCCTCTGTGCCGAAGTTAGCTTCGCGCTGCTCATGGTTGCATGCCAGACAGGTTAGCACCACTATAATCATATAGAAAAACTTGCCATTCATCGCGGCAAAGATACGACTTTTTCTTGAAACATCCAAGTGTTTTTTCAGAAAGTTGGACATTTTTACATTTCTGGAGAAGTCATGTAGTAATGAAAAAAGTGCCGCGTCATCTCGACGCAACACTTTTTTCTTTAAATACCAAAACAATGTGTCTAATTACTAACTACTATAAATACTTAAATATTATAGAAAAATCTATAGGTCTTAGTTGGCTTAATATCCTGGGTTCTGCTTGATGAGTGTATTCTTCAGGATCTCATCAGCAGGAATAGGCATATCCATCTTGTTGATGTCGAAAGTGAAGGTACGCTTTGACCAAGGATAGTGAGCGTAGTCTGAGCCACCGTCATCCTTTGGATAGTTGTAGTCGATGTGATCCTCTATGTAGCCAGACTTGATCATATCCGGGCAGAGACACCACTCAGAGTTGAACTCCTTACGACGCTCTTCATTGACTGCCACCTTCCAAGCCTCAGATTTGTGGTTATAGCCTACACGGTTCGGGGTAGCCTGAAGCTTTGTGTAATACTCTTTAGCAGAGGGTACAGATACAGTCTCTGTCAGCACGCCGACAGGATATTCTGTCATAGTCATGTTCTTACCATTGCCTGAATATACCTCGTTGAAATGAGTGAAGTACTTGCTGTAGTCCTGACCGACACTCAGGTTACCCCAAGCACGGTTACGGAGGATGTCAAGCTGCTTCCAGCCCTCATCTTCCTCACCTGTGCGGAAGCAGCACTCTGCATAGTCGAGCAGCACGTTTGGATAGCGCTTGCCGTAGATGATGGTCGGTGACCACATCTGAGTACCCCAGGAGTTGCCGTCAGCATAGGCATTACGCCAGATCTTCGTTGTCCAGATAGCAGGAGCGAACTCACCATTGGTGAAGTGGAACTGCATGGTCTTCGTACCGGCCTCAACACCTTCTGCATTGATGAAAGGACGTACAACCTTCCCCAAATCGTTCTTGATTCCGAGAGAATCCTTCAGATAGGGATGATATCCCCAGACAACCTTTGATTTCTCAATACCATACTTAGCCATCTCTTCTGCGGGAACAGCACCTGTTGCGCAAGAGGCATCACGGCGGGTGTCGCCCGGCTCATAGCAGGCATACCACTCCCAAGAGAGATACTCTGCACCCCAGCCGCCATTCTCAGGACAAGCGCAGAACCACTTGAGCATGTTAGGATTAGCAAAGGTGATGGTACGGTCGCCACCCCAGCTGCTCCATTCCTTACCTTCGTCTGAACACATAGCCCAAATACATTCCTCGTTCCAGAATCCTGCGGGATCCCAGTTGGTTGCGAAGTTTGATACGAGCTTATAAGTACCGCTGTCGATGATACTCTTCAGCTCACCCTTAGCCTTGTTGTAGCAGTCGCTGGCCTGACTTGGGCAGCGGTAAGCCTTCCACATATAGGCATCAGCCAGATAAGCCTTTGCCATACCCTTGGTACAGCGGCCATACTGATTGTTGAATGGCTTCCAGTCAAGCAAGTTGGCAGCTGCGGTGAAGTCTTCGATGATGAAGTCCCACATCTCCTCATAGGTCTCGGCAGATGCCTTATTAGGCGTATTGCTGAAATCCTCACCAGTGGCGAGCATAGGCACACGACCGAAGGTTGTTGCTAACCAGGAGTAGAAATATCCGCGGAGTGCGCGAGCCTCACCTTCGCAGAGTTTCTTAGCTTCGGCGCTTACATTTTCTGCAGTCTCCAGTCCTGCCAGATAGAGGTTAGCACGGCAAATGGCTGCATAAGCGTGAGCCCAGCCCTGACCAAGCTCACCAACGTTGGCATCCCAAGTCTGATCAAGGAACTTCACGTCCCAACCTGTACACTGGGTATCCATTGTCGGGTGACAGCCTGTAAACAGGTTTGGCTTGAATCCCCAGCAGTCATCCTGTGTGCTGACGTTATTGTAAACATAGATACCGTTCAATCCAAGACGGGCATTGTCATCGCTCTCAAACTGAGCTTCAATACCCACAATGTTATACTGCGGTACGTCCAGGAATTCCTCGTTGTTACATGAGGTAAGAGCGATGCAACCCAGACCTGCTACTGCAAAATATTTGATTAACTTTTTCATACTTGTATTTCTTTTTAATTAGAACGTGATATTAAGACCAGCCTGGAATGTACGAGGATTAGCATAACGGCCAGTATCAAGACCAGAGTAGATAACCCAACCCTGACCAACTTCGGGATCGCCATACTTGGTGTATGGAGAGATTGTGCAGAGGTTCTGGACAGCCAGATAGATACGTGCAGCTGTCACACCAATTGATTTGAGGAATGTTCTTGGAACATTGTAGCCAACCTGGATATTGCTAATCTTCAGGAAGTTTCCGTTCTCAATCCATGCATCGCTGATACGGCTGTTCTTGTTGTTGTCAAGACGGGTCAGACGAGGCAGAGAAGCGCCAGTATTGGTCGAACTCCACATATTATTGTAGCTCTCCTCAAGAAGGGCTGGTGTCCAAGAGTCATCCGATGGGTTCATGATGCTCATACGCATCTTTGAGTATGAGAGGATATCCATACCGAGAACACCATAGGTGTACAGACTGAAGTCCCAGTTCTTGTAGGCTGCGCTGAGGTTCAGACCGAAGTTGAATGAAGGCAGACCATTTCCGAGGATCACGCGGTCGCCGTCGTCCAAAGTACCGTTTTTATCAGTATCCACAAAGAGGAAGTCTCCCATCTGAGCATCCTGACCTTGTAATCTTGCTTTCTCGAGGTCGGCGTCAGAATTGATGATCCCAGCTACCTGATAGCCGAAGTAAGAACCTACAGCCTCGCCCTCACGGCAGATAGAGTGGTTGTCCCATACGAAACCTGTACCATTGACAGCACCGAGGTTTGAACCGTCGATATCGTCTGCCGAGTAAGTGCTGTTACCACCACTACAAGTAGAGGTATAGTCAACACCCATCTTCTTAATCTCATTCTTCAGTGTCGAACCGTTGAAAGCCACGTTGATGCTCCAATCCTTGTTCAGCTGCTTGTTGTAGTTGATAGAGAACTCGAAACCGACGTTGTTGATCTGTCCGAAGTTGGTGTAGATAGAGGTATTACCGGCTGATGGGCGAATCTGACGCTCAATCAGCAAGTCCTTGGTCTTACGGGTAAAGTAGTCGAGTGTGATAGTCAGCTCATTGTTGAGGAAACCGAGGTCGAGACCGAAGTTCAACTGCTCATTGGTCTCCCACTTCAGATTGGTGTCAACCAGTGGAGCATAAAGACCCTGAACGCGGTTGAATGAACCGAACGGGCCACCACCCATACCTTCCTGATAGAACTGGTACTTGGTGTTGACAGAGGAAAGTGCGTATGTAGAACGACCAGCGATACCACCGGCGTTACCAGTCTGACCCCAACCGAAGCGGATCTTGGCATTGCTGATGGGCTTAAAGTCCTTCAGGAATGACTCTTCCTTGATACGCCATGCAACGGCTGCAGAGGGAAATGTACCCCAACGGTGACCTTCAGAGAAGTTAGAAGAACCGTCACGACGGATGGTACCAGTCACGATATAACGGTCGAAGAGGCTGTAAACCAGACGTCCGTAGTAAGAAATAGTACGTACCTGAGCATTGAATCCACCGTTACTTGGATTGATGGTCTCAGCAAGAGAGATCTGACGGTTGTCGGCAGAAAGGAATGTATGTCCGCTACCGCTTACCCAAGAACCCTCATACTTGCTGACAGAGTTACCGACCATCAGGGTCAGGTTGTGGAAATCTGTATTCCAGTTGTAAGTCAGGTAAGTCTCAATACTCTTGGTAAGACCTTTGCTCTGACCGAGACCGAAGTTGTAGTATTCCTTGTCACGACCTTCGTAGTTGACCTTAGTCATCTTGCCACCGATCATGTTAAATCGCTGATACATACCAGAGAACTCGTCGTTGTCTGAGTTGCTCTGAGTCCATGATGCAATCGAGTGGAGATTCAGAGTGTGCTGCTTCAGCTTGAGGAAAGTGATGTCAATGTATGGGTTGATAGAAACGCGTGAGTTGCGGGTCTCACGACCGATTTCCATCTGAGTGGCGTATGGGTTCTGAGCACCGGCAGTCATACCTTCCCAACCATCAGGTGTCGGAGCCTTACTTGCGCCATAGGTGCCGTCGGCGTTAACAACGTTTACCTTTACGTGCTCACCTGTCACGTCGTCGATGTAGTCGAGTGATGGAGCCATCTGGGCGATATCACGCTGTGAAGACAGGTTCTGGTTATTACCCAGACCGATGTTGTTACCCTTGACAGTAGAATAAGAATAATTGATGTCACCACCGAACTCAATATAATTATTAATCTTTGATTTGACGCTTGCGCGTGAGGTCAGACGATTGTAGCGGGTGTTCACAATGATACCCTTTGTGTCGAGGTAACCGATAGAGAAGTTGTACTGTGTCTTGTCTGTACCGCCGCTGGCTGAAATGCCATACTGCTGCTTGAAGCCTGTACGGTACATCTGGTCCTGCCAGTCTATCAGGTTACGCTTGCCGTCGTAAGCCTCTGCCCAGATCTGGTTGTTCAGAGTCGCGCCGTCGTTGGACTTCGACTCACGGATAGAGCGTGCATAGGCGTCACCTGTGAGGGTCTTCAGTTTGTAAGGAAGTGTCTGCAATCCCCAGTCACCAGTAATATTGATGTTCATCTTACCCTTCTGACCGTGTTTGGTGGTAACCATGATGACACCGTTGGCACCGGCAGAACCGTAGATGGCGGTTGCTGAGGCATCCTTCAGGACCTCGATGCTCTCAATGTCGGCTGGGTTAACGAAGTCAGCATTAGTACCAACCTGTACACCGTCAACGACATAAAGAGGCTGTGCGTCACCATTGATGGTACCGATACCACGGATACGTACGGCTGAGTTTGTACCAGGAGCACCGTCCTGACTGGTAACCATCACACCGGCTGCGGCTCCTTGAAGGGCCTGGGCGATGTTAACGGGCACCTTGCGCTCCATCTGCTCTTTGTTGATCGTTGCCACAGATCCAGAGATGTCGCTCTTCTTCATTGTACCGTAACCGATAACAACTACGTCGTTCAGCATCTGAGCGTCTTCTTTCATAACGACTGTGATGTTGTTCTTTCCGGCTACCTTCACTTTCTGGGTGGTGTAGCCTACATAAGAGATTTCGAGAGTAGCGTTTGAGGCTGCGTCAACAGAGAAATTACCATTGAAGTCGGTAATTGCTCCAATGTTTGAGCCAGCTACCTTTACAGTTGCACCGATGATCGGTTCACCTGCTTCATCATTCACCGTTCCCTTGACTACGCTCTGAGCCATAGCTCCCAGGGGGAACAAACAGAGCAAGAACAGTGCCATTAATGGCTTTTGCAGTGATTTAAAATTCCACATAATTTTAAATGAATTAGTTAGTGTTATGTTAACGTTGATTGATTTTATCCGGTTTTCTTGAGCGTCAAACCCATCACGGTGCCCGCTTTTCAACCGCAAAGTTAACTTAAATTTAAGAAATAGGTTTTATTTGATGTAACATAGATTTTGTAATTTTGAAGCACAAAATAGAAAAGTTACATGTTGCAAAGCCTCTGTTACATCTTGCAAAATTTTCCTTTGTTTATGCCCGGGGACACGTTTTGGTGTGCTCTTTTGTGTTTTATGGGTTGTTTAGCAGGGATTGGTTCTGGTCTTTTCTTTTTTGTATGTAACGAATATTTTGTAATTTGTAACATTTTGCCACAAATATTTAATATTGGAAAGTCCTCGTTACATTTTACAAAGTAATTAAGTTAAAATTATATTATCTTTGCAGACGTTTTGTGGGCACCGCGACGGGTTTGACACTTATTTTGTAATATTTCTTTTTTTTTAATTATCATAACAATTATCTAACTCATTCTAAATTATGTGGAATTTAAAATCACTGCAAAAGCCGTTAATGGCACTGTTCTTGCTCTGTTTGTTCCCCTTGGGAGCTATGGCTCAGAGCGTAGTAAAAGGAACGGTGAATGATGAAGCAGGCGAACCGGTCATCGGTGCGACTGTGAAAGTGCAGGGTAGCCAGAAGGGTACTATTACCGATTTCGACGGTAATTTCTCTGTTGAGGCAGCTCCTAACGCCACCCTCGTTATCTCTTATGTGGGTTATATAACCCAGAATGTAAATGTTGCCGGTAAAAACAACCTCGTGATCACCATGCGTGAGGACAACACCACTCTGAACGACGTGGTTGTTATCGGTTACGGTACGATGAAGAAGAAGCTGGTGACAGGTGCTACTGTTCAGGTAAAGGGTGAGGATATCGCCAAGCTGAACACAACCAACGCCCTCGAGGCCATGCAGTCAAGCACGCCTGGTGTACAGATCACTCAGAGTTCTTCACAGCCTGGTAAGGGATACAAGGTTTACATCCGTGGTATCGGTACCACTGGTAACTCTGCACCTCTTTATGTGATTGACGGTGTAGCAGGTGGTAGTCTCGACGACATTAACCCGAACGATATCGAGAGCATCGACGTGCTGAAGGATGCTGCATCTGCAGCCATCTACGGTGCCCGTGCTGCTAACGGTGTGATCCTCGTTACTACCAAGCAGGGTAAGGAAGGTAAGATTGAACTCACCTATAATGGTGCTATGGGTTGGTCTAACGCTTATAAGCGTCCACAGCTGCTCAATGCTCAGCAGTACATGACCATCATCGATGAGTACACCTTCAATACTTCTGGACAGAAGATGGATTGGGCTGGCTTCGTTCCTGAGGATGTTCTTAGCAGAGTTGCTTCTGGTTGGGAAGGAACTGACTGGTGGGGCGCATTCGAGAACAAGAATGCCGTACAGCAGAATCATTCTGTAACTCTGACTGGTGGTACAGACCGTTCTAAGTTCGCTATGTCATACACCTATACCGGTAACGAAGGTATCATGGGTGGTGACCAGGCTTCTAACTACAAGCGTCACACCATTCGTATCAACAGTGACCACGTGCTCCTGAAGGCTAAGGACTTCGATGTTATCACCATCGGTGAGAACATCTCTATCGGCTATACCAAGAGTCACGACCTCGCTGAGGACGGTATGTATTGGAGCTATATCCACAGCCTGCTTCAGACTTGTCCACTCGTACCACAGTATGCTGGCAATGGTGATGTATATAGCTACCAGAATTTTGATGGTACTATGGCATACGGTCAGGGTTGGAACGCTTCTTTGTTCAGCAACCCATGGGAGAACCTCGTTCATGGTGGTTTCAACTCTTTGGCAGAGAGCCGTAACATCAACACGAACGCTACTGCCTTTGCAATTATCCAGCCTATCAAGGGCCTGAGACTTCGTTCTCAGTTCAACTATAACTGGGGTTCTGGTGCATACCGTAACTATGGTGAGCCCAAATCTTCTGGTTATGGTAATGCTACATCAACCGTATATACTGTTAGCCAGAGTGCATGGTTGAATACTAACTGGTCAGTAGAAAATACCCTGACCTATGATCTTCCCATGCTTGGACGTCATAAGATCAGCGCCATGGTTGGTCAGACCTACCAGAGCACCGCTTGGAGTTATAATATCGGTGGATCTAACAAGGTAAACTGGGGCGAGCAGCTCGCAACACTGAAGGGTTGGGATTCTGCATGGCTTTCAAACTTCAAGGTTATGAATGCTCCCGATGTAACTGTAACTGGTAAGCCCAATGATGAGGAGTATCTCGCATCTTGGTTCGGTCGTTTGACTTGGGACTGGAACGAGACTTATATGGCTACTGTTACCATGCGTTATGATGGTTCAAGTATCTTTACCGATGGTAAGCGCTGGGGCTTCTTCCCCTCTGTATCTGCAGGTTGGGTAGTAACCAACGAGAAATTCATGGAAGCTACCAAGAGCTGGCTCGATTTCTTCAAGATCCGTGCATCTTGGGGTCAGAACGGTAACAAGGATATCTCTAAGTACCAGTACCTGGCTACGATCGCCCTCTCTGGCGAAGCTGGCGACAGTGGTTACAAGTTTGGTTCTTCCACAGAGACTTCTACCAGTGGTACTCCGAACACCGGTGCTTATGCAAACATCGTACCTAACCCCGACCTGACTTGGGAGACTTCTGAGCAGCTCGACTTAGGTTTCGATGCCCGCTTACTCAACAGCCGTTTGGGTATTAACTTCGACTGGTATAAGAAGACCACTAAGGACTGGTTGATCACTGGTGAGAATGTTGCAATTTACGGTACCAACCCTGCTGCTATCAATGGTGGTGACGTGGAGAATACTGGTATTGAGATCGCTCTCTCTTGGAATGACAGAATTGGTAAGGACTTCAGCTATAACGTTGGCGTGAACTTTACAACTAATAAGAATAAGGTAACGCGTATTGCTAACCAGAATAAGTATATCAACGGTGATAGTGGTGTGCTTTCACAGGGTACAGAGTTTATCTACCGTGCTCAGGAAGGCTTCCCCATCGGTTACTTCTACGGTATGTCATACAGCGGAATCTGGCAGAACCAGGAGCAGATCGACGCTGCTCGTCAGGCAGGTAAGGCCGTTCTGGATAATGCACAGCCTGGTGACTGTATCTGGGACGACTGGAATGGTGATGGTGTAATTACCTACGCTGTAGGTGATGATTGTGACCGTCATGAGATTGGTAATCCTAACCCCGATGTGATGCTTGGTGTCAACCTCGGTTTGGGCTTTAAGGGATTTGACTTCGCTGTAAACGGTGCTGGTGCATTCGGTCAGCAGATCATGCGTTCTTACCGTTCATTCTCTGATGCTCCTTATCAGAACTACGACACATCGATCCTGAATCGTTGGGTAGGTGAGGGTTCTACTAACGATCAGCCACGAATTTCTGCTACTGGTCACCAGAACACCAACTGGGTATCAACCCGTTACATGGAGAATGCCGACTACTTCAAGATTAAGACTGTGACTCTCGGTTACGACTTCAAGCACGTTTGGAAATCTTGTCCGTTCCAGCAGCTCCGTTTCTATGTTCAGGCTCAAAATCTGATTACCTTCACCAAGTACACCGGACTTGATCCTGAGATCGGTAACTCGGCCGGTGGTAGAGGTTGGGCATCTGGTATCGACCTCGGTCTTTACCCACCATCTCGTACATATCTGATTGGTGCAAGTATTAAATTCTAATTCGGTAATTAAGTTATGAAGAAATATTTTTTATCAGCATTAGTTGTTTCATCAGCAACTTTGTTTACAGCCTGTAACGACATGCTCGACACAGAGCCTCGTGTTACAGAGTTGACGGCGGCAACATTCCCTGGTAAGCCAGGAGATGTGGATGCATTGAATGCAGCTACCTACAGTATCATGAATACGCTGGGTGGCGGTGATAATAGTGGTGTATGTAATAATCCTTTCTACTGGTGGGAAATGATGTCAGACAACTGCTACGGAAGTGGTGGTCTGCAGGATAATGTTAATAAGTCACTGCATCATTTCACAACGGCAAGTGCTAACCAGTATGAGGCTAATTTCATCCTTCTTTATGGTGGTATTTCACGTGCTAACAACCAGATTGAGACCATTGACAATGTGACATGGTCTGAGTCTCAGAAGAAACTGCGTAACCAGCTTCTTGGTGAGGCCTTCTTCATGCGCGGTCTTTATAATTTGTGGCTGACTCAGTTGTATGGCGATGTACCTCTGATTACAGCAACCGTCATTACTGACGATATGCAGCAGCAGGTAAGTGCAGAAGATGTAGTCTATCCACAGATTATTGCTGACTTCGTTTCTGGTATTAACCTCATGGATGAAGCATCAGGATATGGTCAGAAGGGTGATGGTCACGCCACAAAGTATGCTGCTGAGGCTATGTTGGCTCGTGCTTATATGTTCTGGGCTGGTTTCTATAAGGGTGTTGGCGAGCTTGCTTCTGGTTCAGCTCCTGCTATCAGCCTTGTTAACAGCGCTGGTGAGCCTATCACTCAGGAAGGTTGCTCTGCATCTTCTGTTTCTCAGGCAGATGTTATCAACTATCTGAAGGACATCGTTGGCAGTGGTCGTTTCAAGCTCCTGGAGGACTTCCGTTCACTCTGGCAGTACTCTAACAGTTTCCTCTGGGATGAGGCTCATGATGGAGAGAACGGTGAAAACGCCGAGGGCACTCACGCTTACAAATTCATCGCTGACATGAAGCGTGAGAACTGCTTCGACCAGCCTGGCATGGGTAATGGCAACGATGAGGAAATCTTCCAGATTCAGTTCATGAATGCTTCTAAGTGGGCCATTAGTGGTACTTACAATAACGCGCGTATGTATTCTAACTATCTGTCTTGCTTCTGGGGTCTTCGTAACGGTGCTACCAATGATAATGGTAAGCGCGACAAGACTTATCCATTCAACCAGGGTTGGGGTCAGGGTACTCCTTCTTGCAATATCTGGGATGACTGGACAGACGCTGAGAGAATAGGAAACTACACTGATATCCGTAAGCTCGGTTCTTTGATCGACCTCGATAACGAGCTCGAGAGCTATACCTACGAGAAGGATGACAATGAGGAGTCTGGCTATGCTTGTAAGAAGTACGCAGAAGTAAACCTGGATGCTAACCCGAAGGATAATGACTCTTGGTGGAAGCAGGCTCCTGGTTATACAGGCAGCTCGCTTGACAATGAGCAGCAGGGTGACCACTTCGAGGACTTCTATCTGATGCGTTATGCCGACGTTCTGCTGATGCTGACTGAGCTCACTGGTGATGCTACTTACATGAATCAGGTTCAGGCTCGTGCAGGTGTTCCACAGACACCTTACTCGCTGACGAACATTCAGAACGAGCGTCGTTGGGAGTTTGCTATGGAGGGACTCCGCTTCAATGATATGCGTCGTTGGTCTGGTGCTGCCGGTCATAGCGAGAGCTCTTACGCTGCTAAGGCTCTGCAGGCCCAGAAGGGTAAGCAGATTGTATGCCTTGGTCAGAAGGCTAACAAACGTTCTTTGGAGCACATGACCTGTTCTTGGTCTAAGCGTTATGCTGATACCAAGGGCTTCGTGCCAAAGCCTCAGTCACAGATTACCCTGATGAGTGGCAAGTTGGTTCAGAACCCCGGATGGGATGAGAATACACCTGCTCAGGAGTACACATATACAGTTATATATTAATTTTTTATAAGCAATCAATATGAAAAAGATATTTTTGGTTTTAGTCGCAGTTTGTGCGCTTTTTGCCTGCGATCCTACTCATGAGGATTTCAGCAATGGCGGTCACATCTCTGTTGACGAACTCAAGGCGAAGTCAACTGTTACTGTCGATAAGGCAGCCAGCGGCCAGAATGGTAATGTCGTTACCTGTTCAACCTCAGCGCCCGTTAATGCCAAGTGGAGCATCGGCGGTAAGGATTACCTCGGCAATTATGCAACTAAGAAGATGAAGCTTGGTGAGCATACTGTTACCTTGACAGCTGTCTGTCCAGACGGCACTCTGCTGACAGCAGAATATCCTGTATCTTGTCAGGAAGTGACCGATCCTCTTCAGAAGTTCTATATCTATGGTGAAGATCCCGCTACTGAGCCACCATTCCAGCCTGGTGCTTGGGATGCCGCAGCTATGCGTTTCAGCTCTACCGAAGGTGCACACCTGCCCACTATTCCCGATGACGTTTACTTCGGTCTGAAGACTCTGATCTTCGACATCTCAGATGCTGACGGTGTTGACATGAAAGTCATGAACGGTTGGTGGAGTAACACCTACTACGATCACGTAGTTTGGGTGACTGGTCTGAACGAGCTCCAGATCACTGAGGATATGGCTAAGGAGTGCGCTAAGGGTGGTGAAGGTCGTGACCTCGACCTCATGCTCTACGGCGGTACTATGACGCTCAACTCTGTTTACTATGAGGAATAATCATTCCTTCAAGGTATAATTAATAAGGCTGACCCATTTGATTGGGTCAGCCTTTTATAGCATATAAAATGATTAGTAAGAACAAAGTCTCTGATATCGTCCTTTATGGAAGCCTGCTGGTTTTCATAGTATTTGTCGTATTTATCCTATACATCAATCAAGAGGTGTTTTATACGGCATACGACCGTTCCGAATATATTTTCGGAGCCCCCTTCTTCCATGCCCTCCTGTCGAAGCCTTTCGGCTTGATGCGGTATGTAGGAGCCTGGCTCACTCAGTTCTTCTGTCAGCCAGCCAAAGGTACTGGTATGCTGATGGCCATCTGGGCACTCATCTTCATGGTGGGTACCAAAGCATTCCGGTTACAGGGAAGTGCCTCCGCACTGATGCTCTTGCCTGTTGCCTGCCTGCTTGTCTCTGTGGTCGACTTGGGATATTGGGTATATGTCTCAACCATCAGAGGCTATTGGTTTTCGCAGTCGGTAGCATATCTATTGATGCTGTTGCTGTTGTGGGCAGCACGCTGTACCCCTCGCAAATGGCATCTTGCCTGGTATTTGTTGGGCTTCTGCGTCTATCCTTTACTGGGGTGGTACGCCTTGCTGTTTGTGCTCTGCCTGGCACTTGCCGAGAAACTGGCCTGGCCTGAGTATCTGGGCTTTGTCTTGCTCTTCTTTACTGCCAGCATCTGGCATACGCAGTTCTACTCTCATCTGAGATTCGATGCTGTCGTATTGGCTGGTTTGCCTCGTTTCGAGCTTCCAATGGACTCAAGCGAGCGCCCCTCCATACCGTTCTGGATACTTGGAGCCGTGTCTGTGCTCATTCCTGTGTGTCATCGTTATCTGACTAAGTGGTTTGTTCCCGCATTGTGTGCCATTGCTGGCATCGCTTTTACCGCGACACAGATGTACTATGACAAGAACTACATCGACGAGATGCGTATGGTGCGCTACGCCGAAACAGACAATTGGCAAGAGGTGCTTCGTATAGCAGAAGAGACCAAGCAGCCAACCAGCACGATGATGTTCCTCAAGAATGTCGCCCTGATGAACGAAGGCGGACTGCTCGACCGTTCGTTTAAATTGGGCAATAGTTGTGTAGATCTCAACAACCCTGATTCGCTCCACGTCACCCTTTTAGACATTGCCTCGCCTCTGGTTTATTACAACTATGGCATGATGAATGAAGCCATCCGTCTGGATTTCGAGAATGCCATACAAGCGGGTTTCTCGCCCTTCTACCTGAAGATGCTTTCCCGCTGTGCCCTGGCCGTAGGAGACGAGAAACTGGTGGAACGCTATACCACCATCTTACATCATCAGCCGTTTTACGGCGACTGGCAGCCAGCTCCGGTCACAGATAAGATAAAGGAACTGCAGAAGTGCTATCCCGATGAACTCACTGGCGTTGAGAACAGCGAGAGTTATCTTGTCAACGGCATCAGCCTTTGGTACGAATCCGACAGTAAGGTGGCTTCGGAGCAGGCCTTGTTATATGCCATGCTGCGTTGCGACTCTCGTCGCTTCTGGACGGCAGCGCGAAATTATGTGAAGTTACACATGGACGAGGAGTTTCCTGAGCATGCGCAGGAGGCTTATATCTTGTTTATGGATAAGGCCCCGGAAGATAAGCGTATGATGCTCCCCGTCAAGCAGACTGTTTACGAACGCTACAAAAAGTTCTGGAGTACCTTGGAAGGTGTGGCAAAGCCTGGTAGGACCGTTGAAGAGGTGGGCGAAGACATGCGTGAGGAGTTTGGAGATACCTATTGGTGGTATAACATCTTTGGAAGGAAATTTATTAACATAACCGGCAATATTGGTCATGAAGTTCAATCATAAGAAAACAATGAAAAGATATATCCTCCCCTATTTCCAGCTTCTGGCTGTTGCCATGCTGCTCTTGTCATCGTGTGTGAATCACCCCGACGTGCCTGCTTCATCCAAGGAGACCAAGAGCCTGCCGGCCATCTTCCCCGATTATTGCGGTGTCACTATCCCTTGCAACATTGCGCCACTCAACTTCATGCTCCCTGCTGACGAATACGAAGCATGTGTGGCCCGTATCACCACGCCCGACGGCAAGCAGCAAACCTACGGCCAAGGTGTGAAGGTACAGATACCCGAGGAGGAATGGCACTCGATGCTCGATGTTTCGAAAGGCAAAAACATCAAGGTGGAGGTCTGGGGACAGAAAGGGGGCGAATGGCTGGCATTCAACCCGTTTGAGATATCTGTAGCTGAAGAACCCATCGACGAATATCTGTCGTATCGTCTCATCGAGCCATCGTATGTCGCATGGACCTATATGGAGATTGCCCAGCGTAACCTCACCACGTTTGAGGAGTCGCAGATCTTCAACAACGAGATTACCATGAACAACAATAAGATCGGTCAGTGTATCAACTGTCACAGCTATCAGAACTACAAGACCGACAACATGCTCTTTCATGTGCGTCTGTCTAATGCCGGAACCGTCATTGTCAATGATGGCAAGGTCTCAAGAGTCAATCTGAAACGCGACTATACCATCTCCGGGGGTGTCTATCCGTCATGGCATCCTACCGCCAAACTGGTAGCCTTCTCTACCAACAAGACACGACAGGCATTCCACACGGCACATCCCAACAAGATTGAGGTCTACGACCTGGCCAGCGACATGATCCTATACGATGTAGAGACCGATTCTGTGAGCGTCGTTTCCGAAGATCCTGACCTTCTGGAGGTGTACCCCACATGGTCGCCCGACGGCAAATGGCTCTATTACTGCAAGTCCGTCCCGCTGCCAGAGGAGATGCGTGACAAGGATATCAGAACAACCTTCGCGAAGATACAATACAACCTCTATCGCCGTTCGTTTGATCTGACTACACATGGTTTCGGCGAGGAGGAACTGGTGTATGATGCCGCATCAGCTGACAAGAGTGTCACCCTGCCTCGCATCAGCCCCGACGGACGTTATCTGCTGTTTGCCCTGGGACAGTACGGCTGTTTCCACAGCAGGCATCATGATGCCGACATTGTCTGTATCCCAATGGATCAATACGACGGCACGGCCCTCACATGGGAAACCTCTTCGCCCCTCGACCTCACCGTGGTCAATAGTAAAGACTATTCCGACAGCTACCCATCCTGGTCGAGCAACGGACACTGGATCATGTTAGCCAGCCGTCGGGACGACGACAACTACAGCCGTGTCTATTTTGCCTATTTCAACAACGGGAAAGTGGGAAAGGCCTTCCTGCTGCCGCAGGAAGACCCCGAACTGCATGTCAGCCTCCTGAAGAGCTATAACCGTCCGGAATTTATGGTGGAACCTGTCAAGATCAGCGTCAATGAGTTTAGCAAAGTGTTTGACAAGTAGTTTGTTCGGTGTGGCGGTCCTCCTTTTCTTCGGACTGGCCTATCCGCATCATCTGCATTATCAGGAGCATTACCAGCTGTTTCTCTTCGACAGCACCTACGTGTGGGACATTGTCCGTCTGCCCGGAGGTGTAGCCGACCTGTTGGGACGTTTCTGTACACAGTTCTTCCTTTATGCCTGGGTGGGGGCACTGATCATTGCCGTACTGCTCTCGCTAGTGCAGCTACTGACCCTCCGCCTATTTTCAACGATCAATGTTCAATGGTCATACGGATTGAGTTACGTGCCTTCGTTCCTGCTCTGGCTCTTCCTGCTCGACGAGCACGCGCTCTTGGGTGGCGTCTGGGCAGTCCTGCTCACACTGCTCGCTATTTGGCTCCTTGGCATGTTGCCCGGCGGTTGGACGCGACGTATCGCGATCCTTGTCGCCATTCCTGTTCTATATTGGGTGGTAGGCCCTAACTGGAACGGCAGTCACTACTATCGTTTTCCGAAAGTGTTCCCAACCCTGCTTTATGCTGCCTGGCTGTCTGCCATTGTCCTCCCATTCCTTGTCCGAATTGGCCAACGTTGGGTTAAAACTTCCCATTCCACATTCTTGCGTCCCGATGGTAGCAAGCGTCCTTCGGCCGAGCGCCTCATTCCACCTTCCACATTTCTATTAGTGTCCGTATGTATGGGATGGCTCGTCTGGAAAAACGCTAATTTCAAGGCCGAGAAGGTGATGCAATACGACTTCATGGCCTGTCATCAGCAATGGAACCGCATACTTGAGACCGTCAATAAGGAAAAACCGAACAATCAGATTGGCGTGACGGTACAGAATCTGGCCTTGGCGATGCACGGCCAGCTCGTCAACCACCTCTTCGATTATAATCAGAACGGTATCGCAGGCCTTCTGCCCGATGTGCAGAGCGATGCGACCAGCCCGATACCAACAGCTGAGGCATTCTATCAGTTGGGTATGATCTATGTCGCCCAGCGAACGGTGTTCGAGGCACAGGAAGCGATCCTTGACTTCCAGAAAAGTGCACGATGCTATAAACGATTGGCACAGACCAATCTGATCATCGGTAGCTACGATGTGGCTCGCAAATATCTGATGGCGCTGCAGAAGACGCTTTTCTATCGCGAGTGGGCCAACGAGACACTGCCCTTGTTGGACAATGAAGAGGCCATCGCCAAACATCCTGAATACGGACGTCTGCGCCGGTGCATCTACGATGATAACTTCTTCTTCAGTGATCATGTGACCCCTGAGATGCTCGAGAGCCTTTACTTCAGTAACACGGACAATCGTTTGGCCCTTGAATATCTGATGGCCTACTATGTGTTGACGGGCGACCGCGAGAACTATAGCAAATTACTACATCAAATCTCTACGAAGCAATGAAACGGACTCACTTATCACTTGTCACTTTCCTCTTTTCACTTCTGCTCCTCGCTGCCTGTACAGAAGCGGTCAGTGATGCCAAGCAGGAGACTGCCCGGCCTGACATATACCCCGACTATCATGGTGTCACCATACCCGTGAATATCGCGCCTCTCAACTTTAGCATGACAACTGATAAGGCCTTGCTTATCGATGCCGTCATTACGGATAAGCATGGAAACAACCTGCACAGCCAAGGTGAAGAATCGGTCGATTTCGACCTTGACGACTGGCACACTCTGCTCGCTCAGAATCCTGGCGACTCGCTCAGCGTCACTGTCTCCGCCAAATATGAAGACGGTTGGCATACTTATCAGCCTTTCTCCATCTATGTGAGTCCTGACAGTATCGATTACGGTATTTGTTACCGTCTGATAGCGCCAGGCTATGAGGTGTGGAGCAAAATGGGTATTTACGAGCGCGATCTTTCCTCGTTCGACGAGCGTCCGTTGATCGAGAATACGCAGTTCGAGGGTTGCGTCAACTGCCATAGCTTCAATCGGGGCAACTCTGCTGATATGAGCCTGCACATTCGTGGCCCGCACGGTGCCACACTGCTGCGCCACGGTGGTAGTCCCTTCGAAGCCTATAACACCAAGACCGATCAGACGCTTGGACTCTGTGTCTATCCCTTCTGGCATCCTTCAGGCCGCTATATTGCCTATTCCACCAACACCACGAACCAGCTGTTCCATGCATCTGACCACAACCGTGTCGAGGTTTTTGATACTGCCTCCGACCTCCAGGTCTATGACGTAGAGAAAAATGAGCTGTTGCTTTCGCCCCTGCTCAAGCAAGATTCGATCTATGAGACTTATCCTGTTTTCTCAGCCGACGGCCGTTCGCTCTATTATTGTGCAGCGCGCGCCCTTCCTGAGGGCAGTCATCAGCTCGATTCGATCCACTATAATCTCTACCGCATCGATTTCAACCCGGAGACAGGTACCTTCAGCAGTCAGATAGACATCATCATCGATGCCGAGGCCCAACACAAGTCACTATCCTTCCCGCGTCCTTCTTACGACGGACGTTTCCTCTGCTACACGCTCTCCGACTACGGACAGTTCAGTATCTGGCATCATGAGGCCGACCTTTGGCTGCTCGACCTCGCTACAGGAGAAAGCCGCCTCATGAAAGAGGCTAACTCTGATGATACAGAATCGTTCCACAACTGGAGCACCAATTCGCGCTGGCTCGTGTTGAGCTCCCGTCGCGATGATGGTCTCTACACACGACCCTATTTCTGTCACGTCGACGACAAAGGTGTTGTCACCAAGGCCTTTATGCTGCCACAGCGCCATCCGCGTCAGTTCTATCGCGATCGTTTCCTGTCTTTCAATGTGCCCGATTTCATTATTGGTCCCACTCGCTTCGATGGTCAGAAGGCCAGCCGGATCATCAACGATGATGCCCGCAAACCGTTTGGCGTTCGCACGGTATCTTTTTAATAAAAAAAGATAATCCGATTAAACCTTTGCTGGTAAAAGGTGTCTATTATAGTAATAATGACGTTTCTTTGCAACCATATATTCAACTATTCTTATACAATAACGCCAATGAAGAAATTACTATGTTTGATTTTCATGGGTGTGCCATTTCTTGCAGTGGCGCAGAATCCTGTGATTCGTGATCAGTTCGCTGCTGATCCAACAGCGCGTGTATTTAATGACAAAGTGTATGTCTACCCTTCGCACGACATTTTTCCTCCTGCCGGACAGCGTCAGGATTGGTTCTGTATGGCCGACTACCATGTCTTCTCTTCAGAGAACCTGACGGACTGGACAGATCATGGCATGATTATCTCGCAGGAGAACGTGCCCTGGGGAAATCCTGAAGGCTATTCGATGTGGGCACCCGACTGTGTCTACAAGAACGGCAAGTACTATTTCTATTTCCCCAATGGCCCCAAGGACGGACGTGGCTTTGGTATCGGTGTGGCAACAGCCGACAAGCCGGAAGGTCCGTTCACCTTACAGCCCGAACCCATTAAGGGCGTATCAGGCATCGATCCCTGTGTGCTCATCGACGACGACGGTCAGGCTTATATCTATTGGAGCGGCATGGGTATCCGGGGCGGTAAGCTGAAGGCTAACATGCTGGAGCTCGACGGCGAGCTGCAGGAAGTGAAATTCCCTAAACGTGAGGGTATGCCTGAGATGCCGCCGATGAAGGTCGGTGGTCAGGTGATGGAAGGTCTGCCCGAAGGTTTCAAGGAAGGTCCCTTCGCCTTCAAGCGTGGCGACTGGTATTATCTCACCTTCCCCTGGGTTCGCGGCGATACCAGCGATGGCAAGAACCCTACGGAGACACTGGCCTATGCAATGTCGAAGTCGCCTCTCGGCCCCTGGGATTTCAAGGGCATCATGATGGCTGAACACGAGAACGGCTGTTGGACCAACCATCACAGTCTCTTGGAGTATAAGGGACAGTGGTATATCTTCTACCATTGGAACGATTTCTCACCTCGTGATGACAAGCGCCGTTCTGCACGCATCGAGAAGGTGACGTTCAATGCCGATGGTACTATTCAGGAAATATTCAAGACGATGCGTGGCGTGGGTGTCAACCAGGCTACCGAGAAGATTGAGATCGACCGCTACAGTGCTGCCAGCAGCGATGTAACGACCCAGCTCATCGATACCGTCAATACCTTCCGCAGCTACCAGGCTACGCTCCCTGCCAAGGGCAGCTGGCTCTGTTACAAAGATATCGACTTCAGCTGTCTCACTGACGGTTATCTCGTCATTTCAGCCAAAGCAGCTGATAACACCTCTTTCTATATCCGCGAGAAGTCTGCCGATGGTAAGATCATCGCTAAGATCGAAATGACGGTGAAGCCCGAGACGCCTGCAGGCATGCCTGCCATGTTCCGTCGCGACTTCAGTAACCAGTGGCTCACGATGACCGCTCCGCTGGCTTTCACCCCGAAGGGTGTCAGCGACCTTGTGATCACCTGTGAAGGCAACGCTGGCGTTTCTGTCGACTGGATTCAGTTCAAGAACCGCCCGAAGTATTTCACTCCGGCAACCAGTGCTGCTGCCCAGCCTGATGAGGAAGGCTTCATCCGTCGTTGGCTCCTTCTCGAGCCCATCGACAAGCCCAATAGCGGCAACACAGTATTCACCGACACTTATCTGCGTGAGCACTTTGCCCGTGAGTACTTCAAGGGTCAGCAGACCATCGTTCCGAAGGACGGTCAGAAGGTAAAGGCTGTGTTCAAGCAGGAGCAGGCTCCCGCTGGTTTCGGTCGTGGTGCTCAGGCACCTGAAAAGCCCGAGGTGAAGACCGTTACCCAGAACCTCACCTGGCATGCCCTCGACAGCGAGAACTTCAACGTCAAGCTCTTCCGCTTTGCTGAGAAGTGGGGCCAGCAGGTCTATGGTGTCCTCTTCTGGGCTGTCACGATTATCGATTGCGACGAGGATATTGAGAATGTCCGTCTTGCCGTAGGTTCCAACTCCGCTTCTATGTGGTGGCTGAATGGCCAGGAGGCTTTGTTGCTCTCTGGCGACCGTCGTATGGTGAAGGATGATGCGATGTCGCCTCGTCTGACGCTGAAGAAAGGCCGTAACATCCTGCGTGGTGCCATCATCAACGGCCCAGGTATGAGCGATTTCTGTGTCCGCTTCCTCGATGAGAAAGGTAACCCCGTTAAGAACTATTCAATCAAAGCACAATAATATGAAAAGACTACATACAATTCTGGCGGCATTGGCCCTTGCTACAGCCGCTCAAGCTCAAATAGGCGAACCTTATATCCACGACCCCTCGACCCTTGCCGAGTGTGATGGCAAGTATTACACCTTCGGTACAGGCGGTGGCGGTCTGATCTCTGCTGATGGTTGGAGCTGGTTCAGTGGCGCAGATCGTCCCGGTGGCGGTGCTGCTCCCGATGTCCTGAAGATCGGCGACCGTTATCTCTGTATCTATGGTGCTACAGGTGGTGGTCTCGGTGGCGGTCATGCTGGCCGTATCCTCACCATGTGGAACAAGACCCTCGATCCCAAGTCGCCCGACTTCAAGTGGAGTGAGGCCGTTGAGGTCTGCTACTCCGACGGTATGGAGGATCAGGATGCCATCGACCCGGGTCTGCTGCTCGATCCCACGACAGGTCGTCTGTGGGTCAGCTACGGTACCTATTTCGGCACCATCCGTCTCATCGAGCTCGATCCCAAGACGGGCTTCCGTGTAAAGGGTAACAAGGAGAAGGATATCGCCATCGACTGTGAGGCTTCCGACCTCATGTATCGCGACGGCTGGTATTACCTGCTCGGCACCCACGGCACCTGCTGCGACGGTGTCAACTCTACCTATAACATCGTGGTAGGTCGCTCTAAGTGTGTGGAGGGTCCTTATCTCGACAACGTGGGCCGCGATATGTTCCACGGAGGTGGAAAAATGGTCATTGCAGCCGAAGAGCGCGCCTGTGGAGCCGGACACTTCGGACGCTTCATCGTCGACGAGGGCGTCGAGGTGATGTCGTTCCACTGGGAGGCCGACTTCGAGCTGAGCGGTCGTTCTACGCTTGCTGTCCGTCCGCTTGTCTGGAAGAACGGCTGGCCTGTGGTAGGCGATAACTTCAAGGGTGGCAACCTGGCTATTCTGAGTGAGCGTCGCGGATATGCCCTCGAGCTCGCCGTCGATTTCGTCCGTATGGCGCAGGAGCGTCAGGGATGGTTCAACCGTGACCAGATGAAGCAGCCCGCCAAGCCCATCGCCAACCAGACATTGGCTGAGGTGAGCGGTAGCTGGCCCCAGGGTGACATCCCCGCCCGTATCGGCGACTATATGTACCGTCCTCACCAGCGCTGGACCATCACACCCGTCAACGAGGCTGGTGGTTATCTGAGCAACCCGTATTTCAAGATCACCATCGAAGGTACGGAGCGCGCCCTTGCTGCTACTGCCGACAAGGAGGTGACCACCGTTCCGGCCTATACGGGCGCCGATGAACAGCTCTGGCGCATCGAACAGCTGACTGACGGCACTTACCGCATCATGCCGAAGGCCATTCCTGGCATCGAGGGTGTTAACGCGACCTATTGTCTCTACTCCGCAGGCGACTCGACGCCGACCCTTGCCAAGTACGATTTCAAGAGCGATAATTCCAAGTGGAATTTCCGCCATCAATAGAAAACAATCATCCCCGCCAATTGGCGGGGATGATTGTTTATACTCATGGATCCTGACTATGATTCCAATTTGAAAAGGTTGACGAATCCAGAAATTACAAACACGTTCCTGACATCGTCGTTGACTCCGCATAGTGTGACGCTTTTGCCGTTGTGATTGGCTGCTTTCAGGATATTCAGCAGAATGCGCAAGCCGCTCGATGAGATATAGGTCAGGCTGCTACAGTCGATGACGACATCCTTGTCGCCCTTGTAGAGCGTTTCTATCTGTCCCTTGATTTCCCTGACCGCCGCTGTGTCCATTTCTCCCTCCAGCGTCACTACATACCTATCGTCTGTTTCCTCAATTTTAAAGTTCATAATCTGTTGGTTTTACTGGGTCGGTGCAAAGATAAGTAATGATTAACGGCTGTAGAATTCCTCTATCAGCTTGCCCAGTTTGGGGATATCGAAGAATTCGTCGACTTCCAACGGGTAGTCGGGCTCAATGCCTTCGTCGATGTTCTCGCCTTTCAAGTTGTTGAGGCG